>JADMIO010796597.1_pt1 | contig 22111 bp, 20 predicted proteins | sample 8958161 | NCBI WGS metagenome assembly JADMIO01 (sample SAMN16585339, study PRJNA669376) | soil metagenome | isolation source: Crop rotation soil | place: USA: Cullars Rotation, Alabama | collected 2011
CTTTCCCGTAAACTTCACATCCCGACCACATACAGGCAAAGTAATGGCATTACCGCGAGCCATTACTCCTACGCGCGCAATTAACGAATCCACCATCGGGGCAGCTGGTGTCGATAACGAAGTATCTTCAACCGGTTGAGTATTGAGCGTATGTTTTGGAATAACAGGCGCACGCTTCATTATCTAATCTCCCAGCGTGGTTTAATCAGACGATCGAAAATTTCATTGCAGACAGGTTCCCAAATAGAAAGAGCATTTCTCCAGGCACCAGTTGAAGAGCGTTGATCAATGGCCTGTTCAAAAACAGTTCTCATCCGGATCTGACCTTTACCAACTTCATCCGTTTCACGTACAACATTTTTTAGAACCATGCTTCCCCAGGCATCCCGAATTTGCTCCTCCATCCACGGGGACTGAGAGCCATTACTATTGCTGTATTTGGTAAGCAAAATACGTACATCAGGCTCGAACCCTTTAAGATCAACGTTCTTGAGCAGATCACGAAGCATATCGAAAAACTGCAGTGCGGAGGTGTAGTCAAACAACTCAGCAGGCGTGGGAACAATCAGCACATCAGCAGCACATACGACATTAATCGTGCCGATACCCAGGTTAGGCGCGCTGTCAATAACTATGACATCATAGTCATGAGCAACAGTTTCAATGGCCAGTCGGAGCATCAGGTGTGGATCGGTGGGCAGTTTACCTTCATCAAATTTGCCCATTAACTCAGTTTCAATACGGTGCAGAGCCAGACAGGAAGGAATAATGTCAAGCCCCGGCCAGCAAGTGGGCTTTATTGCATAAGTGACATCGTCCTTTTCCCCAAGATAGAAAGGCAGGAGAGTGTCTTCTGCATGAATATGAAGATCTGGTACCCATCCGTGATACATTGAGGCTGTTCCCTGGGGGTCGTTACCTTCCACGAGCAAAACACGTAGCCCCTTCAGAGCCAGATCCTGAGCAAGATGAACAGAAACTGAGGTTTTGTAAACGCCTCCTTTATGGGCAGCAACCCCGATCACCGGTGGAAATACGTCTTCAGCACGTCGCAATCGCGTACCAAACACATCACGCATATGATTAATTTGTTCAATTGTATAACCAACACGTTGCTCAACCCGTCCTCGAATTTCCATATCCGGGTGCGGTAGTCGCCCTGCTTTCTCGGCATCTCTGATAGCCTGAGAAGAAACCCCAACTAAATCCGCTGCTTCACCTATTCTCCAGCGCCGGGTTATTTTCCTCGCTTCCGGGCTGTCATCATTAAACTGTGCAATGGCGATAGCCTTCGTCATTTCATGACCAGCGTTTATGCACTGGTTAAGTGTTTCCATGAGTTTCATTCTGAACATCCTTTAATCATTGCTTTGCGTTTTTTTATTAAATCTTGCAATTTACTGCAAAGCAACAACAAAATCGCAAAGTCATCAAAAAACCGCAAAGTTGTTTAAAATAAGAGCAACACTACAAAAGGAGATAAGAAGAGCACATACCTCAGTCACTTATTATCACTAGCGCTCGCCGCAGCCGTGTAACCGAGCATAGCGAGCGAACTGGCGAGGAAGCAAAGAAGAACTGTTCTGTCAGATAGCTCTTACGCTCAGCGCAAGAAGAAATATCCACCGTGGGAAAAACTCCAGGTAGAGGTACACACGCGGATAGCCAATTCAGAGTAATAAACTGTGATAATCAACCCTCATCAATGATGACGAACTAACCCCCGATATCAAGTCACATGACGAAGGGAAAGAGAAGGAAATCAACTGTGACAAACTGCCCTCAAATTTGGCTTCCTTAAAAATTACAGTTCAAAAAGTATGAGAAAATCCATGCAGGCTGAAGGAAACAGCAAAACTGTGACAAATTACCCTCAGTAGGTCAGAACAAATGTGACGAACCACCCTCAAATCTGTGACAGATAACCCTCAGACTATCCTGTCGTCATGGAAGTGATATCGCGGAAGGAAAATACGATATGAGTCGTCTGGCGGCCTTTCTTTTTCTCAATGTATGAGAGGCGCATTGGAGTTCTGCTGTTGATCTCATTAACACAGACCTGCAGGAAGCGGCGGCGGAAGTCAGGCATACGCTGGTAACTTTGAGGCAGCTGGTAACGCTCTATGATCCAGTCGATTTTCAGAGAGACGATGCCTGAGCCATCCGGCTTACGATACTGACACAGGGATTCGTATAAACGCATGGCATACGGATTGGTGATTTCTTTTGTTTCACTAAGCCGAAACTGCGTAAACCGGTTCTGTAACCCGATAAAGAAGGGAATGAGATATGGGTTGATATGTACACTGTAAAGCCCTCTGGATGGACTGTGCGCACGTTTGATAAACCAAGGAAAAGATTCATAGCCTTTTTCATCGCCGGCATCCTCTTCAGGGCGATAAAAAACCACTTCCTTCCCCGCGAAACTCTTCAATGCCTGCCGTATATCCTTACTGGCTTCCGCAGAGGTCAATCCGAATATTTCAGCATATTTAGCAACATGGATCTCGCAGATACCGTCATGTTCCTGTAGGGTGCCATCAGATTTTCTGATCTGGTCAACGAACAGATACAGCATACGTTTTTGATCCCGGGAGAGACTATATGCCGCCTCAGTGAGGTCGTTTGACTGGACGATTCGCGGGCTATTTTTACGTTTCTTGTGATTGATAACCGCTGTTTCCGCCATGACAGATCCATGTGAAGTGTGACAAGTTTTTAGATTGTCACACTAAATAAAAAAGAGTCAATAAGCAGGGATAACTTTGTGAAAAAACAGCTTCTTCTGAGGGCAATTTGTCACAGGGTTAAGGGCAATTTGTCACAGACAGGACTGTCATTTGAGGGTGATTTGTCACACTGAAAGGGCAATTTGTCACAACACCTTCTCTAGAACCAGCATGGATAAAGGCCTACAAGGCGCTCTAAAAAAGAAGATCTAAAAACTATAAAAAAAATAATTATAAAAATATCCCCGTGGATAAGTGGATAACCCCAAGGGAAGTTTTTTCAGGCATCGTGTGTAAGCAGAATATATAAGTGCTGTTCCCTGGTGCTTCCTCGCTCACTCGACCGGGAGGGTTCGAGAAGGGGGGGCACCCCCCTTCGGCGTGCGCGGTCACGCGCACAGGGCGCAGCCCTGGTTAAAAACAAGGTTTATAAATATTGGTTTAAAAGCAGGTTAAAAGACAGGTTAGCGGTGGCCGAAAAACGGGCGGAAACCCTTGCAAATGCTGGATTTTCTGCCTGTGGACAGCCCCTCAAATGTCAATAGGTGCGCCCCTCATCTGTCAGCACTCTGCCCCTCAAGTGTCAAGGATCGCGCCCCTCATCTGTCAGTAGTCGCGCCCCTCAAGTGTCAATACCGCAGGGCACTTATCCCCAGGCTTGTCCACATCATCTGTGGGAAACTCGCGTAAAATCAGGCGTTTTCGCCGATTTGCGAGGCTGGCCAGCTCCACGTCGCCGGCCGAAATCGAGCCTGCCCCTCATCTGTCAACGCCGCGCCGGGTGAGTCGGCCCCTCAAGTGTCAACGTCCGCCCCTCATCTGTCAGTGAGGGCCAAGTTTTCCGCGAGGTATCCACAACGCCGGCGGCCGGCCGCGGTGTCTCGCACACGGCTTCGACGGCGTTTCTGGCGCGTTTGCAGGGCCATAGACGGCCGCCAGCCCAGCGGCGAGGGCAACCAGCCGAGGGCTTCGCCCTGTCGCTCGACTGCGGCGAGCACTACTGGCTGTAAAAGGACAGACCACATCATGGTTCTGTGTTCATTAGGTTGTTCTGTCCATTGCTGACATAATCCGCTCCACTTCAACGTAACACCGCACGAAGATTTCTATTGTTCCTGAAGGCATATTCAAATCGTTTTCGTTACCGCTTGCAGGCATCATGACAGAACACTACTTCCTATAAACGCTACACAGGCTCCTGAGATTAATAATGCGGATCTCTACGATAATGGGAGATTTTCCCGACTGTTTCGTTCGCTTCTCAGTGGATAACAGCCAGCTTCTCTGTTTAACAGACAAAAACAGCATATCCACTCAGTTCCACATTTCCATATAAAGGCCAAGGCATTTATTCTCAGGATAATTGTTTCAGCATCGCAACCGCATCAGACTCCGGCATCGCAAACTGCACCCGGTGCCGGGCAGCCACATCCAGCGCAAAAACCTTCGTGTAGACTTCCGTTGAACTGATGGACTTATGTCCCATCAGGCTTTGCAGAACTTTCAGCGGTATACCGGCATACAGCATGTGCATCGCATAGGAATGGCGGAACGTATGTGGTGTGACCGGAACAGAGAACGTCACACCGTCAGCAGCAGCGGCGGCAACCGCCTCCCCAATCCAGGTCCTGACCGTTCTGTCCGTCACTTCCCAGATCCGCGCTTTCTCTGTCCTTCCTGTGCGACGGTTACGCCGCTCCATGAGCTTATCGGGTCCACTCGCGAACGCAGAAAGGCCCACCCGAAGGTGAGCCAGTGTGATTACATTTGCGGCCTAACTGTGGCCAGTCCAGTTACGCTGGAGTCACTAGTATTTAGGTGACACTATAGAAGCGGCCGCGACAACTTGTCCACGTGGAATTCTAAGCTTAGGATCCCAATGTGCTGGAAAGAAGCTCGCGTCGCTCATCGAGTCCGGCCGCCCCTTCTTCGGCGGCTTCGGGGGCCCTTACCGCCGCTACGGCGTTTGATTTGAACAGAGAGAATGAGGATTGCCATGCGACGAAAGATCAAGATCGCTCTTCTGACCATCGGGATGATCGGCGGCTTCGCCTCGGGCGCCGCCAGCATGAGGTGCCGCGGCGAGTGGCGGCGTGAGTCCTTCGAGCAGCGCGTAGCCCGCGTCTGCGTCGACGCGGCCCGCGCCTCGCAGGCCGAGGGCAGCGCGCAGAAGGCCCCGACCGCCAAGCCCGCAGACTGATACGATCCCGATGATCATGGCCTCCCGGGTCCTGCTCATCGACGACGACACCCGCCTCCACGAGCTCCTCGCGAGCTACCTCAACCAGAACGGCTTCACCGTCACGGTCGCGTCGAACGGCCTCGCAGGGATCGAGGCGCTCGCTGCGGGCACCTTCGACGCCGTTCTCCTCGACGTCATGATGCCCGGCATGGATGGCATCGAGGTCATCAAGCGGGTCCGTGCGAAGAGCGCCATCCCCATCCTCATGCTCACTGCGAAAGGGGATGAGACCGACCGCGTCGTCGGGCTCGAGCTCGGCGCAGACGATTACGTCTCCAAGCCCTTCAGCCCGCGTGAGCTCCTCGCTCGCCTTCGCGCCGTTCTCCGGCGAGCCCGCCCTGAGGCGACCGCGAAGGAGCTCTCGGCCGGCGACATCGTCATCGACGTCGCCGGCCGCGTCGTCACGACGAAGGGCTCGCCCGTCGAGCTCACGGGCATCGAGTTCGACATCCTCGTCGCGCTCGTCCGCCGGGCGGGCAGGGTCGTCTCGCGCGACGCCCTCCTCGAAGAGGCCGGGCGCGGCGACATCACCGTGAGCGATAGGACCGTCGACGTGCACATCTCTCACCTCAGACAGAAGCTCGGCGACGATCCTCGATCACCGCGTCTCATCAAGACCGTGCGCGGCGTCGGCTATGTCCTCACGAAGGACGCAAAGGACGGCTCATGAGCCCGTTCGTGAGCCCGCTCGGGCGCTACGTCCGCGCGCGCCTCCACCGCCGCATCTTCATCTGGTTCGGCGCGTCGATCCTGTCGACAGGCCTCGCCGTCGTGCTCGTGATGTCCATCGTCACCCGCGGCGGCAGTCCTTGGTACGCGCGTGAGATGGAGCGGGGCCACGCGCTCATCGCGCACACGTTCGCGCGCGTATGGAGCTCGCCCGCCGAGCGAGACGCCCTGGCGCGCGACATCGCGGACGATCTCGATCTCAGCCTGGTCCTCACGAGCGCCGACAAGCACGAGCTTGGGGCCTTCGGCCCGCCCTGCCGATCCACCGCGATGACGGTGACGGTGCCCGCAGCGGACGGATCTCCGGCCGGCTTTATCGCCGCCTGCGCTCGGCCTGGCCGGTGGGCGACGTCCGGTCGGTTCTGGCTCTTCGCTCCCCTGTTCATCCTCGGCGCGGCGCTCTGGGCCGCCTCGGGCGCGATCGCTCGGAGGCTCTCTCGCCCCCTGAGCGAGGTCGCTCGAGTCGCCCAGGAGATCGGATCCGGGAAGCTCTCGAGCCGCGTCCGTCTCCGACGCTGGCACCACGGTGAGGTCGGCGTCGTCGCTGAGGCGATGAACGATATGGCCTCGCGCATCGAGCAGCAGATGGCCGATCAGCGCGAGCTCCTCGCCGCCGTATCGCACGAGCTCCGCACGCCGCTCTCTCGCCTCCGACTTCTGACCGAGCTCGCCCGCGACGGCAGCGCGATGGGCCATACGCTCGACGAGATCGATCGCGAGGTCATGGAGATCGACGCGCTCGTCGGCGATCTCCTCGCGAGCTCGCGCATCGATTTTGCGGCGCTCGCGCGGCGATCTCTCGACGCAGAGGAGGCGGCCCGTCGCGCGCTCGAGCGGGCGGGTATCGACGCGTCGAAGCTCGTGGCTGACGAGTCGCCGCTCCCGATCGACGCCGACGCGACCCTCCTCGCGCGGGCCCTCTCGAACCTGATCGACAACGCCCAGCGGCACGGCCGCGGCCTCTCGCGCTTGCGCCTCTCGCGGCGCGGCGATCTCGTCGCCCTCGAGGTTGAGGACGACGGGCCTGGCCTCTCACCCGGCGAGGAGGCTCGCATCTTCGAGCCCTTCTATCGCCGCGAGCGCGGCGGTCGCGACGCCGGCTCTCTGGGTCTCGGCCTCGCGCTCGTCAAGCGTATCGCGGAGGCCCACGGCGGTCGCGTCATCGCTGAGAACCGCGAGGGCGGCGGCGCTCGCGTCGGCGTCGAAATCCCGAGCGCAAAGCCCGCCTGACCTGCTCCTTCTTTCTGACTGACGTCAAGCGAGCTTCAGCCCGCCCTCCGGGATAGCGCGCTCTTCGGCGTTCGTCGCGCCTTGCGCCTCGTGACCATAATAAAGCGCGTCGATATCGGCGTCCGACACGCCCTCTGCCTTGAGGCGACGGCGGAGCAGCGCGAGCTCATTCTGCGCGCTCTGGGACACGAGCTCGCTCGCCCGCTCGAGCAGGCTCACGCGCGCTCGAGGGAGCCGACCTGCGTCCACCGCCGCGCGGAGCCTCGCCGCCGCCGCGCCCACGCTCTTCGCCGCTGTGCGCGCTTTCTCGAGCGAGAGCTTGGGGTGCGCGCCGGCCGACAGGAGCTGCGCGAGGAGATCCATTCGATCAGCCTGCTCATCGGCGCTCCCTTCCGTGTAGTAGCCAGCTCCACCTGGAAAGAGGAGCGACAGCGCCGCGTCGGACGAGGGGCTCCCGACCGCCATCCAAAGCTCCTCGTTTATACCAATAAGGAGACCGCGCGCGTCCTCTTGGCTGGCGCTCAGGGCAGTGAGCAACGGACGCTCCGCCTCGCGCGCCTTGTCGAGCTGTGCGGTCACCGTCTCCACGAGGGAGAGCGCTGGAGCGAGCCGCTCCTCGGCGATACGGCGCGCGACGCCGCCCTTCACGATAGCGCGCTCGAGCGCTCCTCGAACCTCGCCGACGACGTCGCGCGCCGCCGACTCTCTTTGAATAGGGCCTGCCATATATACTGTATCCTAGGGGCAAGTCCGACATTATCATCCATCACGCTCAAAGCGGATACGCTCGCGGCGTTCTTGCAACTAGTGGCGGAATGTCACGTGATGCCCCCCGTCGAATCGCGCCCCACGGTCCCGCGCGCGGACCAAAAAAACAAGACCTCGCGTAGGCGTAAAGCACACATATACGATTGTATTCTGAGACCGGGAATGGGTCTCGAGGCATTTGTGGAGACCTCATTACATTCATATTCAGGCTCGGTCCGCTCGAGGGTTCATTGCTCAATGGATAGGTCCGCCGCGACCCTGCTCAGCGCATTGACGATCGGCGGGGTCGCTTGAGCTCGTCGGGCCTCGCGATGCGAGCTCTGCCATGCTCCGGCCGAGCTCGCGCCGTCGAAGGATCCCGACCTCGCCATCGATCGCGCCGCCCTTGTCGTCTCGATCGGCCTCGCCCTTGCATTCATATTCCCTGGATCTGAGTCAGTGCCGGTCCTCAGTAAGGATGTGGATGATGGGAATGGCGAAGAGCAAGGCGTCCTCGAGCACAAACGAGAGCGCTGGAAAGAAGTCGGCGGGCCCGAAGGCAGGTCGAGGTGGCGCGGCGGCGCGCGGGGCCCAGGGGGGGCGAGAGCAGGCGGGCGGGCACGGCAAAGAGCGCGGCGGCCGAGAAATGACAGGGACGCCGGATGAGCACTATAACCTGACGAGCGTGCTCTACCATGCATTAAAGGGAGCTCAGACCTGTGCTCAATACATGCGCGACGCGGAAGAAGCTGGGGACTCGGAGCTCGCCGAGTTCTTTGAAGATGTTCAGGAAGCTGAGCGAATGCGCGCGGATCGCGCGAAGGAGCTCCTGGTGCGTCGCTTAAAGAGGACAGGCCAGCCCAACGGCGGTGAAGAGCAAGACGAATAGCCGCCGCCTCGCTCCGGAAGTCGGGTAATTCTGCGGCGATAGCCGCTCTATTTCGGCTACAGCGCCCTCGCGCCGCTTCGGCGGGCGTGGGCATCGATTCCCAATAACGACGCGCTCTCGCGCGGTCGCAATGCATTTTTGCGTCTCAGAGGGACGCAACGAGGTGTCGAAAGACGGGAACAGCAGGCCTTACAACGGATAAGCGCGACACTTTGTCCATGCGCCGGCGTCTCTGAAGCCTGGCTCAACTGAGGCAATTTGTCCCGTGCGACGGAATTGTCAGGAGCCTCCTGACAGCGTCGGACGACTGTTCCCATTCTGTCGACAATGCCGCAATGCGTCATAAAGAGACGGCGCTCTCTCATTCTGAGAGATGATAAGCTCGCCCTCTTTCCCTCTAAAATACCAAGCTCTAGAATAGAGAACTGGGAGAACCGGGTGGTCGATCGAGCGCTGATCCTGGATCGGCGGCGGGGCAGCCCCGGTCATGCGTCATAAATACCCGAAACTCGGCTTGATCGGAGACGCCGCCGCCGCCTCTCGAGCGGCTGGACCTCGTCCGGCGTCCCGATAAGAGGAATCTAGCGTGGCTCTTTTTGGGGATCTCCCCGGAATGTCTAGGTCGCGAGGTGGCGTTGGGTATCGAGCCCGTGTGGGCATGATCCTTGAAGTGCAAGACGCGACCAGGCCCCGCCATGAACAATTTGATGAACGTCTCTGCGACGGTAACGAGCGCTGATAACAAGCAGGCGGAGGCGACCGCCAGCGCCCCCGTCTCGACACGTTACGCGCGGTCGATACTTAATGGCGTGGAGATGGATCCACGAAGCGTCGATGAGGCGCTCAAATCGCTTGAATTGGTGACCGCGCGTCTGCGGGAGCGGGGCGACGCGCGCGCCGTATTCCCCGATGTTTATGCGGTCATCACGCGCCGGGTGAAGATGACGATCGAGGGCGGGCCCGGGCCCGTTTTCCTGGAGCCGCAGTGGATATCAAAGCTCGCGGGCCTGTTCTGCCAGCATTACCTCAAGGCGCTCGAGGCCTCCCTCCAGCAGGGTTCGCAGGCGGGCGTGGCGTGGGATATTGCCTTCGACGAGCGCGACGCCGGCAGCGGAGTGGCCTCGCTGGACGCGCTGCTCGGTATCAACGCGCATATCAACTTCGATCTGGCCCAGGGGCTCTACGACAATATCATCGCCCACGGCGCGGTGCGTGATAGCCGTCTGCTCGCGCGTTATCGCCATGATCATGACCTGGTGAATGCTATCCTTGCGTCGTCGATGTCCGAGATCTTCTCGATCCTGAGCGTTCGCTATCGGTGCCCGCTCGCTATCGCGGCGACCTGCTCGCGCGGGGTTGAAGATACCGTGTCACGGATGGTCATGTTCACGCTGCGGCAATGGCGCGATCGGGTCTGGGACGACCTCTGCGGTATGCTCTCGGCCCGGGAGCCCAGCGAGATGGACGTGGTGCTCGCCCGAATGAACCGGATGTCGGGCCGGATCGCCCGCGCCATCGCCGTCGGCGGCGGTGCCTTCTCGGTCGCTCGGCCTCGGTGGAGGCCCGCCCCCCAAAAATTCCCCCTCGCGGCGTGATCGAATTCGGCTGAATTGCAGCCAAAAACGCCTGGGGTGGCGGTCGCCACCCCTCCGCCGCCATCCGCCACCCTTTCGACCCAAAAAACCTCAATGATTTCGTGAAACCGGCCCCTGGCGCGCAAATCGCCATATGGGTCCGGCATGCAAGCCACGGCGCTCACGTTCTCGCTGATCGGTCTGGATGCCTGTCCGGTCCGCGTTGAGGTGGACTCGGGGCGGGGCCCGGCGGCTTTTCACCTCGTGGGGCTCGCAGAGGCGAGCGTCCGCGAGAGCCGCGTCCGTGTGCGATCAGCGCTCCAGCAGATCGGCGTCGATCTGAATGAATACGTGATCACCGTGAACCTGGCCCCGGCGGACCTGCGAAAGAGCGGCGGCTCGTTCGATCTGGCGATCGCCGTCGGCGCGCTCGCGGCCCTGGGGAAGGTGCCGGCCGACGCGATCTCCGGCATTGCGCTCCTCGGTGAGCTCTCGCTCAGCGGCGCTGTTCGCCCTGTGCGCGGCGTCCTGCCGGCGCTCCGGAGCGCGTGGGCCCGAGGCGTCGAGAGGGCGATCGTCCCCCTGAGCAATGCGAGAGAGGCGGCGAGCGTCCCGTCGATCGCAGTGAGCGTCGTCGAGCACCTGCGCGAGCTCGTTGACCACCTGAATCAAGGGACCGCGCTCGAAGGCCCCGGCGCGGCTCCTATTATCGACGCTCCGCTGCCGCCCTCGGGCTTCGATCTCGCCGATGTCCGAGGGCAGCACGCGGCCCGGCGCGCGCTCGAGATAGCGGCCGCCGGCAGCCATAACATGATCATGATGGGCCCCCCGGGCAGCGGGAAGACGATGCTCGCCCGTCGCCTGCCGACGGTCATGCCGGCCATGACGCTCGATGAGGCCCTCGAGGCGACGGCGGTTCATTCGGTGGCCGGTCTCCTTCCGCCGGAGCGCGGTCTGTTGACGATCCGGCCGTTCCGCGCGCCTCACCACACCGTCAGCCCCGCGGGCCTCGTAGGCGGCGGCGATCCTGTGCGCCCGGGCGAGGTCTCGCTCGCGCACCACGGCTGCCTCTTTTTGGACGAGCTCCTCGAGTTCCGGAGGAGCGTCCTCGAGGCGCTGCGTCAGCCCCTCGAAGACGGCGTCGTGAGCATCTGCCGAGCGCGCGCCAGGGCGACGTTCCCCGCGAGGCCGCTGCTCGTGGCGGCCGTGAACCCGTGCCCGTGCGGCTTCGCGGGGGATCGGCTGCGGCGCTGCGTATGCTCGATCGAGCGCGTGCGCGCGTATCGATCGAGGCTCTCGGGGCCCCTGCTCGATCGGATTGATCTCCAACTCTCGCTGCCGCCCGTGGATCTCGCGGCTCTCCACGGCGCCGCGCGCGGGGAGAGCTCGGCCTCTGTGCGATCGCGGGTCGTGGCCGCGCGCGGGGTGCAGGCCGCCCGCTTCGACTCGGGCGAGGTGTCGTCGCGCGTGAACGCGGAGCTCTGTTTGAAGGATCTCGAGCGCGTGGCGCTGCCCGATCCCGCCGGGGCGCGCGTCCTCTCGGCCGCCGCGGAGCGGCTCGGCCTCTCGGCGCGGGCATACGGCAAGGTGCTCCGCGTCGCCCGCACCATCGCGGATCTCGACGGCGAGGTCGGCGTGCGGGCGCTCCATATCGCCGAGGCGGTGTCGACGCGCCTCCTCGATCGCGAGGCCGATATCGGCCTCTATCCGGCCGCCGTCGCGAACAGCGAGCGCGCGCCGGCCTGAGACTTTGGGAGAGGCCGCCCCGACGGCCATTTTTTCATGCGCGCCAGCTCGGGGCCGGCGCGATTCAGAAGGAGTGTCTCGTCATGCTTTCAGAAATCGCAGAGAAGGTTCGGAATTTGAAGGGCGTCATCGGGTCGATCGAGAAGCAATTCGGAAAGGGTGCGATCATGTCGCTGGGCGACGAGGAAGACTCGGCAGACATCCGCGTGATCTCCACGGGCTCGCTCGCGCTCGACGGCGCGCTCGGCATCGGCGGATATCCGCGCGGCCGCATCGTCGAGATCTACGGCCCGGAGTCGTCGGGGAAGACGACGCTCACGCTCCACGCCATGCGCGAGGCGCAGCGGCAGGGCGGCGTCGCGGCCTTCATCGACGCCGAGCACGCGTTCGACGTGACCTACGCCCGAGCGATCGGCGTCGACACGGAGCGTCTGCTGGTCTCGCAGCCGGACAGCGGGGAGCAGGCGCTCGAGATCGCCGAGACGCTCACGCGATCGGGCGCGGTCGACGTGGTCGTCATCGATTCGGTCGCCGCGCTCACGCCGAAGGCGGAGATCGAGGGTGATATGGGCGACCCGCATATGGGCCTGCAGGCGCGCTTGATGAGCCAAGCGCTCCGCAAGCTCACGAGCGTGGCGTACAAGGCCGACACGACGCTGATATTTATCAATCAGCTCCGGCACAAGATCGGCGTGGCCTTCGGCAACCCGGAGACGACGACGGGCGGCAACGCGCTCAAGTTTTATGCGAGCGTTCGGCTCGATGTCCGCCGGATCGGCCCAGTGAAGGTGAGCGACGAGTCAGTCGGATCGCGGACGCGGGTCAAGGTCGTGAAGAATAAATGCGCGCCGCCCTTCAGGGAGGCCGAGTTCGACATCCGCTGGGGCACGGGCATCGACGCGACCGCGGATCTCCTCGATTGCGCGCTCGGGCTCGGGGTGGTCGAGAAGAGCGGATCGCACCTCTCGTTCAGCGGCGAGCATATCGGCCAGGGGCGCGAGCGGGCCCGCGAGCTCGTTCTCTCGAAGCCGTCGCTCTCGGCGTCGCTCCGGTCGGCGGTCGACGCGGCCGCGCCTCGTCAGGGCAAGGGCCGCGGGGCGCTCGCGGTCGCCGAGGCGTAGCGGGCGCGTGGGACCGGGGCGTAATCGAATCGAGATCACAGGAGAGAAATCATGAGCGACGGATTGAACAGGGTCATTCTGCTGGGAAACCTCGGCGCGGACCCGGAGCTTCGGTACACGGCGGCGGGGCTCCCCGTGCTGAACCTCCGCCTCGCGACGAACGAGTCCTTCGTGGATCGAAACAAGGAGGTCCAGCAGCGGACCGAGTGGCATACCGTGGTGATCTTCGGCGCTCGGGCCGAGGGGCTCTCGCGCCTCCTCACCAAGGGGCTGGGCGTCCTTGTTGAGGGCGGGCTGCGGACGTCGAGCTACGAGAAGGACGGCGCGCGGCGCTACAAAACCGAGGTGCACGCCCGGGAAATATGCATTGCGAGCCGCCGCGCGGCCGCCGGCCAGCCCGATGAGGAGGTCCTCTCCCGCTCACCTTTATCGATGGAGGGTCCGCCCGGACAAGCCGGGCTCCCCCCCCATACCCCCCTCATGATGAAGGACGCAGGGATGGGCGGGGGCCCGCCGCCGGGCGAGCTCGAGACCCCGGAGCTCGACGATGAACCCGCGGCGGCTCGGGCGCCGATCCCTCAAAGGAACGGCAAGGCAGGCGCGAGCCCGCCGGGTGGCCGGATCTTCGTGGATGAGCTCCCCTTCTGAGAGGGGAGACACGCCTATCGTATTGAGCTCCGCGCCAGGCGCGCGTCGATCGCGAACGCGTAGGCAGCGAGCGCCTCTCGCCTCGTGAGGGCCGTGCCGGCGCGCGCCTCGCGGACCGTCGCGCGGAAGGCGAGATAGCGGGTCCCGTGGAGGCCGAGGAGGATCGGTATCAGGGCTGGATCACGGGGCGCCTCATTCGTCCCGAAGAGGCCCGCTGCGCCGGCGAGGACGCGCGCGACCAGCGCTTCGCAGAGCTCGACCGCTCGGGCATTCTCCTGGGCGTCGAGCGCGGCCTCGACGTCTCGCACCGTCTCCTGCTCGGCCTCCGGCCATAGCTCCGCGAACGAAAAGCCCTTCGCCGCGGGCGATACGAAGCCGGGCGGGGGCCTCGTCGCGGGCGTCGCCGGCCTCGTCGCGGGCGTCAGATCGCGCGTCGGCGCCGCGTCGGGCCTGTGGACCTTGCGCGGCGGCTCCTCGCCGGCGATGGTGGTCATCGGCTCATCGTCCCCTGTATCCGTGGGCATCGAAAACCCTTCATTTTGCTGGGGATCCGAGATACGGGCGACCACGATATCCTCCGGATCGCTCGGAGGAGTGGCCTCGCCGATAGCCTTCATCAGGCCGCCCATGAGGCCTCCCTCAATCGCGGCGAAGCTCGCCCCCGGGTCGCTGTCGCCGAGCTCCGGGAGGTTCGAAGAGAACGCGCGGAGGACCTCCTCCGTGATCTTCTCCAGCGACTCATAGATGCCCATCCCGGATCGCGCCGAGGTCGGGACCGACGGCGCGCCGAGCGGGTTCAGGATCCCGTCGAGCTCTTCTACCGGCAAAAGATCCGGCAAATCACGCTTATTGTGCTGGAATACGAGAGGCACCTTCGCGAGATCCCGGCCCTGCTCGATCAAGTTCTCCCGCAGGTTCTCGAGGCTCTCGATATTGGCGTCGGCCCGGGCGGCCTGCGAGTCGCTTACGAAGACAACGCCGTCAGCGCCGGTCAGGACGAGCTTGCGCGTCGCATTAAAATAGACCTGCCCCGGCACCGTGAAGAGCTGGAGGCGGATGTTCATCCCGCGGATCGGCGGGAGGCGCAGCGGCAGGAAATCGAAATAAAGCGTGCGGTCGACGGGCGTGGCGAGCGAGACCAGCTTGCCTCGATGCTCCGGCTTGGTGGTGGCGTGGAGGTGCTCCAACGTGGTCGTCTTGCCGCCGAGGCCGGGGCCGTAATAGACGATCTTGAAGACGATCTCGCGCGAGGGCGCGTTCATGGACGCCATGAGCGGCCCGACGATACACCAAACGCGGCGCGCGGTGGGCGCGCTTATTTGACGCCGGCGACGAGCTGATCGGAGCCGCCCGCGACCAGATAGACCTGGAGCGCGACGGTGCCCTTGAGGGCCTGGAAGTAGTCGACGCGGAGGGTATGGTTCCCGCCCTTCAGGGTCGCCTGCCCCGTAGCAGTGCGGACGGTATGCCTTCCGTCGTCGTCGACGACCTTTTTGCCGTCAATGTAGAGGATGGCGCCGTCGTCCGAGATCATCTTGAATGTATACGACCCGTCGGCAGGGATGGCGATGGTCCCATCATAGCGAATGCCAAACCAATCCTCCTGGACCAGCGCACCTGGGAAGCCGCCGGCGAAGTCCTGGGCTTTGACGTCGAAGTGGTCGGTGTAGAGGGTCGCGAAGGGGACCATCGTCGTGAAATCGGGCATCACCCTCGTCGTGTCCGGAATGACGTAGGCGTGCCCCGTGAACGCGCCGCCCGTTCCGTTCCCGAAGATGATGGGAGAGGTGATCTTCGGAGCGGTCTCGGTTGCGGGCTTCGTCGGCGTCGGCGTGACCGTCGTGGGGTGGACGGTGGCTGTTGCGGGGCGCCGGGCCGGCTGGCTCTGCGCAGCCTTTTTCGCAGGGGGCGGGTTGGATGAGTTGTAGGTACGGACGGTGAGCGTACAGCCGCCGAGCACGCTGAGGGCCAGCGCGCTGAGCAGGGTTATGGCCGAGGTTCGAAGCATGGTCTCTCCTGAGGATGCAAAAAAATACACAAGGTGCGGGCGTTAGACGGGGCCACCCCGCGGTGTAGTCAATCGATCTTTCATGGAGGAGCGGGCGACGAACGCGGGGGCTTCGATGCTGGGGGCGGTGAGCGCTGAGTTCAGCGAGCGATCCAGCTTCCGCCAGCGCGGGGAGAGCTGGCAGAGGACCAGCGAAGCAAGGCAGGCGACCAGGCATATGCCGGCGGCGACGCTCGATCCGATATCGGATTTGGGGCGCCCCTCGCTCCCGCCATAGATGAGACCGAAGACGATGCCGCAGAGGAGACCTCCAACGTGGGCCGTGTTGTTGATCATCACCCCGACCTTGGAGGCGTTGACCCCGAAGCCGAAGAGGACGCTGAAGAGTACGGCCTGAATCGCGAAGTCCTTCCATGCAGGATGCTTCTTGCGGATGAGCCAGCCGAGGAGCAGGCCCATAATCCCGAAAATGGCGCCGCTGGCTCCCCCCGTGATGCCGCCCGGGCCGGTGACAGTCGAGTACGCGATCGTGGCCATGTACCCGACGAGCCCCGTGACGACATACGCGATCGTAAAGCGGGCTGATCCAACGGCGGGCTCCGCGATGCGGGCGAAATTCATGAGGCCCATCATGTTGAGAACGAAATGAAGGGCCCCGAAGTGGATGAAGATCGCGGAGAGGAGGCGGAACGGCTCCTCACGAACGGCGTCCAGGCTGATCTGCATCGCGCCGAAGCGGAGGGCATCGGCAGGGTGGCCTCCTGAGAGGATGGGGAAGCCCGTGCCCCGGGCCATCGACGCCAGGACCTGGCCCGCGAAGATGACGAGGGTCGCCCAAAGAAGGGTCTTGGTCGCCCAGTAGTGGTGCTCACCGGAGGACAGGGAGAACCGGCCGGGCTGGGCGCGCTGGCCCGATCCGGCGGCGGGCGCGCCGGGCGGAGCGGCGGTCAGCGGGTGGCCGCAACGGATGCAGCGGCCAAAATCAGCGCCGTTCAGCGCTCCACAGCGCGCGCAGGCGAAGGCTCTCGGGGGCGGCGTCCGCCGCGGCTCGTTCACGCCGGCTAATGTGGCGGTATTCGAGCGTAAGGTCCATCGGTTTGGTCCGTTCTTTGGGTGTGCAAGCCGTCATCGCCGTCCCCTGCTCACCCGAACGCGAGGTCTTGATCTCGGTTGCGGCTCAGATCCAGGCTCTTCTGGGTCGTCCGTGGAGCGGGCGGGCTGGCGGAAGGTCGGGCGCAGGGAGCGCGCGGCTCGCCAGGCGCAGCGCCGATGAGGTGATCCCGGGCCGAGGTGCAGGGTTACGGCGGCTCGGTCACCCGCGAGGGCCGCTCCGATGTGCGACGGTGCGGCTCGCGCCGCGTCCGGGTATCGTGCGGCTCGTGGCTGTCGCGCGTCCCGATCTCGAAGCGGAGCGAGAGCTGTGCGAGAGCGCAGGCGCGGGGGACCGATCCGCCCTGGGCAAGATCCTGCGGAGATACGGGCCGATTTTGTATCGATCGGTGCTCATGCCCCGGCTCGGCTCGGAGGCCTCGGCGCAGGACGCCCTCGCGGAGACGTACGCGCGCGTCGTCGAGCGGTTCGGGCAGTTCCGCTGGCAGCCTTGCGGGATCTACCCGTGGCTGCGCGTCATCGCGCTCCGGATCGCGCTCGATATGCTCCGCGCCAAGCGCCGCGAGCTGCTCTATGAGCCCGACGATCTCGAGCGCGAGATCGACGCTTCGGAGCAGGATCTCACGTCGCGGGGCGAGGCGGAGCTCTGCGAGAAGCGCGATCTGGCGGACGCGCGGGCGAGGGTCGAGGCCGCGCTCGCGAAGGTGAACCCCCGCTATGCGGAGGCTATACGCATGCGGGTTCTTGAGGAGCGGCCGCGCGAGGAGGTGGCCGCAGCGCTCGGCGTGAGCGTGTCGACGTTCGACGTCGTGCTGCATCGGGCGATGACGGCGCTGAAGAAGGCGCTCGGCGGATCGGCCGCGGATGAGCGGAGCGAGCCGAAGGAGACGATAGGATGAAGGGCGAGCGTAAACTCAGGCTGGTGCCGCCCGCCGCGCTCGATAACGACGAGCGCGATGAGCGCGTCGAGCCGCCGCCCACGGACGATGAAATCCGCGAGGCGCGAGAGCTGCGGGACGCGATGGATCGAGGCGTCGATCCGCTGTCGGCGTCGCTCTTGGCGGCGTTCCGTCCGGCGTCGATCGATGAAGAGGACAGCGACGCGCTGCTCGCTCGAGCGCTCGGGGACGCAGACGCGGCCCCGACGAAGGCTGAGCGCTCGCTCGCGGATCGTCTGGCGGGCGAGATCGAGGCGAGGCAAGGCGAAGCGGGAGAGCGAGAGCGATCGGCGCCCGCGAGCGAAGAGGCAGAGATCGCGGGCGCGCTCCAAGCGGCGTGGGCCCCGAGGCCGATCGATCCGCTGAAGAACGAGGCGCTCATCGCGCAGGCCGTGCGTAGGGTCGAGCGTCAGAAGCCGCGCCGAGGCCGCGTTCTGTCGATCACGATGGTCTCGCTCGCGACGGCGGCGGCGATGGCTGCGGGCGTGATCATCGCCATCGGGCGGATGGCGTCGATCGGCGGCGCCCCGATGGAGAGCGCTGCAGCGCCGGTGGCGGCGCCGATGGCGGCGGCTCAGGCCTCGTTTATTCGCGCTCGATCGGCCTCGGAGCTCTTCGACGCGGCCACGCCCTTCCCGAGGACGGGCGGGGAGTCGGCGCGCATCGATAAGATCGCCGGCGCGAGGGCTGCCGATCTGAGGGCGAACCGCTTCGCGGCCTGGGGGGTCCAATGATCCCGCGCTCCGCCATAAGCGCGCCGCGAGGGCGCTTCTTTATGTGGGCGCCGGTCGCGCTCTCGCTCGCTTGTGCGCTCGTCGTCGGCTGCGCGGAGAGGGCCCAGACCAAGGCGTCTCCCGCCGGGGGCGCCGCCGCGTGCTCGTGCGAGCCGATGGGCGCTCCGGTCGTCGATCCGACACTGCTTGCGTTCTTGTCCAAGGCTCGAGCGGCTCACCACGAGGCCGATCTCGCCGAGGACGCAGGCGATAAACAGAAGGCGATAGGCGTCCTCTCGCAGCTCGCTCTCGGGCCGAGGCCTGGCGGCGCGACCCCATCGCCCGAGGTCGCCGAGGTGATCGCTGATACGCGCGCGAGGCTCGCGGATCTTCGGAGCTCAATCGGTGATTTCGAGCCGGCGATCCGCGACGTGGATGAGGGCCTTTCGCTCGCGAAAGAGAGCACGCATTTCCGCGGCCACCTCTTCGAGGTCCGAGGCGTCGTCGAAGAGCGACGATCCAAGGCTCTCGCAGAGAAGGGCGACGCGACCGGGGCCGAAGGCGCGCGCAAGGACGCGCTTACGGACTTCGAGAAGGCGATCGAGATCCAGGACGAGGTGATCGCGCGGGCCCTCGATCTCAAGGGGAGCGAGCCGGCCCCCGCGAAGAGCGGCGCCGATCCCAGGTGACGCCCGCGCCCGTAGTCGCCGATGTGCGCGAGGGCGCCGCGTGGACGACCCCGCAGCGGATAAAGAACGACGTGATCTACGCGGTGATCGCCGCGCTCATCGCGATCCTCACGCGGCTGCCGCTCGGGGTGCTTCGCGCGGCTGGCCGATCGATCGGCCTCGTCGCATACGTCGTCCTCAAGCGCGAACGGAGGCTCGCCCGCGCGCGACTCGTCGCGGGTCCTCCGCACGGCGCGCCCCCGAGCGAGCGCCGGGTACGCCGCGCGTTCGTACAGATCGGCGAGCTGCTCGCGGACACGATCGCCCTCCTTCGGCCGGGCGAGCGGGCCTCGCGCTCTCTCCGGCTCGAGGCGACCTCGCGCGACGTCTTCCGTGAGGCGCTGTCGGAGGGGCGCGGCGTCGTCTTCATTTCGGCGCACCTCGGCCCGTGGGAGCGGATGGCGGCCCTCCTCGTCGAGGAGGGCTTCCCCGTCGCGACCGTCGCGCGCGAGAGCTACGATCCTCGGCTGACCGCGATCTACGAGCGGATCCGCGCCCCGCGGGGCGTGCGGTCGATCTACCGTGGCCGCCCCGGCGCTTGGATGGCCGTCGCGCGCGAGCTCGCTCGGGCGAGAGCCGTCGGCTTCCTCGTGGATTTGCCTGGTCGCGGGCTCCCCTGCTCCAAGGCGCGTCTCTTCGGCGAAGAGGCGCTCCTCCCGACAGGCCCCGCCAGGATCGCCCTCGCGAGGAGGGCCGCCGTGGTCATTGGCACATGCGCGCCCGCGCCCGACCGAAGCGGCGGGACCGAGGTCCTGATCCGCCGCATTCCCACCGACGATTTACCCACGGATCCTTCGGCCGAAGCCGAGCTCCAGGCGAGGATCGCCCGAGCCATCGACGAGAGGATCGCCCTGTGGCCCGACGCCTGGCTCGGCCTCTTCGCGCCTCCGCGATTGCAGCGCCCTGACGATCCTCGCTAGCATCACCTTTATGGCGGCGCCTACGCGCTCACGGCTCTCATGAAACGAGTCCCGAGGGCGCTCGCTGGGCGTGACATCCGAACGCTCCCGCTGCGGCCGGTCGAGGCCTTCGTCCTTTCCAGGATCGACGCCGCCACCGACGAGCACGATATCTCCCTGCTCACGGGCCTCTCCGAGCCCGACGTCGAGGCCTCCCTGAACCGCCTCTTTGATCTGGGGGTCATCGATTTTGTTCGCGGCGAGCGCGGCTCCGCCGTTGGCCTCCCGCCGGATACGCGAGCCGCGGTCCAGGCCCCCGCGTCGAGGTCGGCCACGGAGATGGGGCGATCAAGGCCGTCCTCGACGTCGCCGTCGACGCGCCGCCTCTACGATCCGGCCGAGCTCGACGAGGATATCGAGCTCGATCTGGAGCGAAAGCGAAGGGTCCTCGACCTCTTCCACAGGCTCAACGAGCTGTCGCATTACGAGATCCTTCGCGTCGAGCGGACGGCCGAGAAAAAGCGCATCAAGAGCGCCTATTACGAGATCGCCCCCGAGTTTCACACCGATAAGTACTTCGGTAAGCGGCTCGGATCGTTCAAAGCCAAGATCGAGGCGATCTTCTCGCGAATCACGGTGGCCCACGACGTGCTGACGCATAAAGAGCGCCGCGCCGAGTACGATCGGCAGCTCCCCCCGAGCGAGAGCGAGCGCTCTATCGCGTCGTCCATCCCGGACGCGAACATCGCTGTGACCGTGAGCGAGCCGCCGTCACCATCGCCGCCTCCCGAGTCGTCTCGATATCGCTCCTCTCCTCCCGACCCCGATGCCGATGTGCTGTCCGAGCGATCGAGGCGCGAGGCCCTGGCAAAGAAGCTCTCCGCCGGCTACCGCCGTGCCTCGAGCCCCAGCGTGAGGGCCACGCCCGACGACCCCAACGCCGCCAGCGACGCGGATCAGCGGCGAGCTCAGATCGAGCGCGCCGAGCGCTCGCTCCGTCAAGGTCGCGACGAGGCCGGCGAGGGGAGGTGGCCCGAGGCCGCGCAGAGCTTCGCCGAGGCGTGCCGCGTGCTATCGACCAACGCAGACGCCCATGAGCGGGCCGCGTTCGCGGTGCTCCGAGCAGGGGCGAGCCCCGCGAAGGCCATCGAGCTCGCACGCCGATCCGTGGAGATCGCGCCCTCTGTCCCGGAGTACAGGCTCACGCTCGCGCGCGCCTACTTCGCGGAGGGCATGGAAAGGCGCGCGCGCGCGGAGCTCGACCAGGCCGCCGCGCTCTCACGAGGAGACGCCGGGATCAAACGATGTATCGAGGAGATCATCGAGCAGGCGCAGAGACGCGGTAAAGTGGGCTAGCATCGACCTTCCATGCCGGGCGAGCGAAAGTCGCAGAGCGCGCCCCGGCGGTCGTCTCCCTCGATTCCGGGCACAGCGTTGCACAGGAGCTTCGAACCCAAATGGATCGCGTCTTAGGAATTGACCTTGGCACCACGAACTCGTGCGTGGCCATCGTCGAGGATGGTGTCCCCACGGTCATCCCGAACCGCGGGGGATACAGGACAACGCCATCCATGGTGGCGATCACCGAGGCGGGTAAGCGCCTCGTCGGCCATATCGCGAAGCGCCAGGCGATCACGAACGCGGAGAACACCGTGTACGCCGCCAAGCGGCTGATCGGCCGGAAATGGACGTCGCCCCAGGTCAAGAACGCGGTCGCCACGGCGGCGTACAAGATCGTCGAGGGTCCGCACGGCGACGTGCGCATCCACCTCCGCGACAAGACGTACTCGGTCTCCGAGATCAGCGCGATGGTGCTCCAGGAGATGAAGCTCTTCGCGGAGGAGCACCTCGGCCAGCCGGTCACCAAGGCGGTCGTCACGGTCCCGGCCTATTTCAATGACAACCAGCGACAGGCGACCAAGGACGCAGGCGCCATCGCGGGGCTCGAGGTCATCCGCATCGTGAACGAGCCCACGGCCGCCGCGCTCGCGTACGGCTACGGGAAGCTTTCCAGCACAGTGGGATCCGAAGCTTGGAATTCACGTGACTTGAAGTCGCGG
>JADMIO011011156.1_pt1 | contig 22111 bp, 13 predicted proteins | sample 8958161 | NCBI WGS metagenome assembly JADMIO01 (sample SAMN16585339, study PRJNA669376) | soil metagenome | isolation source: Crop rotation soil | place: USA: Cullars Rotation, Alabama | collected 2011
CTTCTTCATTCGTTATTGTCAATCCATATTTTGTTGAAGTGGCGAGATCCTCGGCATTTATGATCAGCTCTGATCCTGTAGTACGTAATTTTATCAAGAGATTATCTTTGATGAGAGAATTTGACCAAACTTGTTCCATAAAGATTATTTATTTAAATTATGTAATGATAAACTCGATGGTTAATTTCTGTTTCATTTTCTATGATTAGTTATTTTTGAAAATAATTAATCAAAAAATCAGTTTTCTTTATTTTCAGTATGCTGTTTTCTAGAATACTGAATAAATTCTAATAAGAAAATCTATATTTTGCACTAGTCAAAGTAAAGACGGTCAATTTTTATGGTGAAATAGAATTAGATTGAACGATTATAACGGCATTTATCATAATTCATGAGAGAACATTTCTACTTTATTCAGTTGTAAATAGTTAATCTTTTATTTAAAAGACATTTCCTAAACAGATGCGTCCTTAACAAATCACGTCAGCGCCTGATACAAGTTTTGTTATTTATTGAAATATACTAATAAAATAATATTGCTATCAAGATCATTATTGCTTCCCTTAGGAAAGTTTCTGTCTCTAGTTCCAGATTTTGATGGTTTTATCCGATGAACAGCTAGCCAAGCCACCATTGGGCAGTATTTGAAGATCATAAACCGTGTCATTATGTTCTTCTAGAGTTTTCACACAGGTTCCAGTCTTCACATCCCAGATCTTGATCATGCTATCCAATGAACCACTAACTAACTCTCCTGTGGAAAGTAATTGTAAGCAAGAAACAGCACCAATATGTTCTGTAAGGGTTGAAACGCAAGTACCGGATTTCACTTCCCAGATTTTTATGGTTTTATCGAACGAACCACTCGCCAACTGTCCCGTATTCAATACTTGTAAACAGTAAATAGAGTCATTATGCCCTCGAAGGGTCTTAATGCAAACCCCATTCTTCATTTTCCAAATTCTTATTGTTTTATCCCCTGAGCCACTCGCCAACCAGCCATTGGGCAATACTTTTAAACAGTAAACTGCATTAGTATGCCCATGCAGAGTTTTCAGGCATGCTCCGATTTTCAAATCCCAGATTCTTATGGTTTTGTCATCTGAAGCGCTTGCTAGCTCACCAGTGGGGAATAATTGGAGACTAAAAACAATTTTATTATGCCCTATTAGCGTCTTAATACAGGTGCCTGCTTTAATATCCCAGATCTTGATGGTAGCATCTGCCGAACAACTAGCTAACTCAATAGCCGATACTAATTGTAAGCACCAAACAGAATCTTTATGTTGTTGTAGAGTTGTAACACAGGTGCCAGCCTCTATATTCCAAATTTTAACAGTGTTAGTAAAGGAGCCGCTTGCTAACTCTTCATTGGAGAGTAATTCAAGACATAAAACATCTGTATAATGTCCTCTAAAGGTTTTAATACAGTTACCACGAAATCGGGGTTCTTCCATTTTACTTATTTCTAGTTCTTTTTCTTCTTCAATTCTTTGCTCTTCATTATGAAGTTCTAACTGCTTAGGCGAAACTACCTCGAGTGGCTCTTTGGGTTCAACTTTGTGAAGTTTGAATTGTCTTGCAAACTCAATTTCTCTTTTACCAAGAGTAACTTTCCATTTAAGGTTCAGAGTTGACTTCTCAGTCACAAAGACCTGTGGATTTGAGCATCCAGGTCGAAGACCTTCAAGGAGAATCTCTCTTAAGTGTTCAATATTCTCAATATCGGTCATTTTCATGTTTGCGAATTCCTCATTCGTGATTAATTCATATTTTGTTGAAGTCGTGAGATCCTCTGCTTGGATGATCAGTTCTGAGCCTGTAGTGCACAATCTTATCCGGAGGTTGTCTTTGGTGAAAGGATTGGACCAAGTTTGTTCCATAATATGATTTATTTAAATTATGTAATACTAAGCTCCTTGATTTATTAAAGTTTGATTTTCTATGCTGAGTTATTTTTGAAAATAATTAATCAAGAGATTAGTTTTTTTACATGTTGTATGTTTGTATCTCTAGTATTTAATAAGCTCTAAAAATGAAATCAATATTTTGCACTAAAGATATTAAGGAGTTGTTACCGGTATTGTTATATGGAATTTAGATTGGACAATTCAAACAGCATTTATTATAATGCATAAGAGAATATTTCTACTTTATTCAATTGTAAATAATTATTCTTTTACAGTATTAAAAGAGACATTTTTAAACAGATCATTCTTGAAAATTAATCTCAGCGCCATTTATAATTTTGGCTATTTATTGGTATATACTGTACTGATAAAATAATATTGTTATCAAGGTCATTATTGCTTCCTTTACGACAGTTAACTGTCCCTAGTTCCAGATCCTGATAGTCTTATCAAATGAATTGCTAGCCAAACAACCATTGAGAAGCATTTGAAGACTATAAACTGAGCCATGATGTCCTTTTAGAGTTTTAACACAAATTCCATTCTTCACATCCCAGATCTTGATCGTTTTATCCCACGAACCACTAACTAACTCTCCTGTGGAAAGTAATTGTATGCAAGAAACAGCATTGATATGTTCTGAGAGGGTTTTAACACAAGTGCCAGATTTCACTTCCCAGATTTTTATAGTTTTATCCCATGAACCACTCACCAACTCTCCCGTATTCAATACTTGTAAACAGTAAATCTCACCATTATGCCCTCGAAGGGTTTTAATGCAAATCCCATTCTTCATTTCCCAGATTCTTATGGTTTTATCCCATGAGCCACTCGCCAACCAGCCATTAGGCAATACTTTTAAACAGTAAACTACTTTAGTATGCCCATGCAGAGTTTTCAGGCATGCTCCGATTTTCAAATCCCAGATTCTTATTTTCCTGTCCCGTGAGGCACTTGCTAGCTCGCCAGTGGGGAATAATTGGAGACTCTGCACAGCGGCGGTATGTCCTTTTAGAGTTTTAACACAGGTACCGGCTTTAATATCCCAGATCTTGATAGTTCCATCGTGTGAACCACTAACTACCTCTCCTGTGGATAATAATTGTAAGCACCAAATAATATTAGTATGTCCTCTCAGAGTTTGAATACAAGTGCCGGCTTCTATATTCCAGACTTTGATGGTGTTATCTATGGAGCCGCTTGCTAACTCGCCATTAGATAATAACTCAAGACAGGAAACTCCTGCATCGTGTCCTGTTAAGGTTTTAACACAATTGCCACGAAATTTAGGCTCTTTGGATCCAACCTCATGAAGTTTGAATTGCTTTGTGAACTCGACTTCTTTTTTATCAAGGGTAACTTTCCCACTAAGGTTCAAAGTTGATGTCTCAGTCACAAAGACTCGAGGATTAGAGCATTCAGGTTGAAGGCCTTTGAGGAGAGCCTCTTTTAAGTGCTCAACATCCTCAATGTTCATAATATTGAAGTTAATGGTTTCTTCATTCGTTATTGTCAATCCATATTTTGTTGAAGTAGAAAGATCTTCGGCATTTATGTTCAGCTCTGATCCTGCAGTGCGCAATGTTATCAGCAGATTATCTTTGACGAGGGGATTCGACCAAGCTTGTTCCATTGAGATGATTTATTTATTTATTTAAATTGTGTGATAATAAGCTATCTGATTAATTTTCATTTGATTTTTCTATGTTTAATTACTTTTGAAAATAATTAATCAATCAAAAGATTAGTTTTATTTACGTGCACTATGTTGCTATCTAGAATATTGAACAAGTTCTAATCTAATAATAAAATAGATGCTTCTCAATAGTCAAGAGTAAAGATTGTAAAGAACTTTTATTTGTAAATGGAACAATTCTAGCAGCTCTAATCATGATGCATAAGAGAGCATTAATACTCTATTTCAAAGCAAATAGTTATAATTTTAGTAAAAGAGACATTTTCAAATAGGCCGGTCATAATAACTTAATATTAGCATCATATACGATTTTTACTATATGGGAATATACTTACAAAATAATAGTGATATCAAGATCAGTAGAGTTTCTTTTAGGACAGTTTCCGTCCTCAGTTCCAGATATTGATAGTCTGATCCCCTGAACTGCTAGCAACATCACCATTGGGCAGCATTTGGAGATCAAAAACTATCGTATTATGTTCTTTTAGAGTTTTAACACAGGTTCCAGTCTTCAAATCCCAGATCTTGATAGTACCATCCTCTGAGCCACTAACTAACTCCCCTGTGAAAAGTAATTGTAAGCAGCGAACATTAGTGATATGTCCTGTAAGAGTTTTAACACAAGAGTCTGATTCCACATCCCAGATTTTTATAGTGTTATCGAGTGAACTAACTAACTCTCCCGTATTCAATACTTGTAAACAGTAAATAGAGTTATTATGCTCTTGAAAAATTTTAATGCAAATCCCATTCTTCATTTCCCAGATTCTTATGGTTTTGTCATTTGAGCCACTCACCAACCAGCCATTGGGCAATACTTTTAAGCAGGTAATATAGTCAGTATGCCCAGTTAGAGTTTTTAGACATGCACCGACTTTCAAATCCCAGATTCTTAGGGTCCTGTCGTATGAAGCGCTTACTAGCTCATCAGTGAGACATAATTCCAGACTCCGAACAGTTCCGGTATGCCCTTTTAGAGTTTTAACACAGGTACCGACTTGAATATCCCAGATCTTGATAGTATTATCCCCTGAACCACTAGCTAACTCACCAGTGGATAATAATTTTAAGCAGCAAATAGGTTTAGTGTGTCCTTTCAGAGTTTTAACACAAGCGCCAGATTTTATATCCCAAATTTTGATACTTTTATCAAAAGAGCCGCTTACTAACTGGTCTGAGGATAATAACTCGAGACATAAAACTTCTCTATCGTGTCCTTTCAGGGTTTTAACACAATTACCACTAAATCGCTTTCCTGGTGTAACTTGATTTTCTTGATTAGGCTCTTTGGATTTAACTTCATGAAGTTTGAATTGCTTTGTGAACTCGACTTCTTTTTTACCAAGGCTAACTTTCCCTGTAAGGTTCAAAGTTGATGTCTCAGTCACAAAGACTTGAGGATTTGAGCATTTAGGTTGAAAACCTTTGAGGAGAGCCTCTTTTAATTGTTCAATGTCCTCAATGTCGATAATATTGAAGGTTATGGCTTCTTCATTCGTTATTGTCAACTCATATTTTGTTGAAGTCGAGAGATTCTCTGCATTTATGATCAGCTCTGATCCTGTAGTGCGTAATTTTATCAGGAGATTATCTTTGATGAGAGGATTTGACCAAGCTTGTTCCATAAAGATTATTTATTTAATTTATGTAGTGATAAGCTCTGTGATAATTTTCATTTGGTTTTCTATGTTTAATTATTTTTGAAAATCCTTAATCAAATATCAGATTTCTTTATGTTCAGTATGCTGTTATCTAGAATATTGAACAAGCTCAATAACGAAATCTATTTTTTGCACTAGCCAAAGTAAAGAAGATAATTTTTTTTAAATGGAAATATAGACTAAACAATTCAAGCAGCTTTAATTATAATTTTAGACTTGGAGCTTTCTCATAGGATGGGGTTTTGGGCATTTCCACACAAAATTCTGACCCAAAAAAAAAATTTTAGAATAAAATTTAAGATAGGAATAAGCAGAGATTAACTCACCACTTCATCCATTCCGCCCCATTTCTCTTCTTTTTTTTTTTAAATTATTACCTCTCAAAAATTTTTTAATTGAAAATACTTTTTTTTTTGCTCATCACTTTTTAAAGATTTTTTTATGCTTTAATTTTTTTTTTTGCAGACCTTTCACTCAAAAAGAAAATTTTTTCTTAGGAGCCTGCCACAAAAATTTTAGACCTTAGGAAGAACACTGTACAACGGAGAGATTAATATTTTAGGGATGATTTCAGGATGAAAAAGTCAGACATTGGCTGACTTTTGAGGGAGATAGAGGTCTGACTTACGCGGCCAAGACTGACTTAACAGAGAGAAATGGGATATGAGGAGCTTTTCCCAAATCGGACGGATGTGAGAACACTATTATAGACTTTATTCCATTTATAAATGTATTCTCTTAAGGATTTTAATATATTTTTGCGAAATTGATCATACATTAACCCTTTGCCATTTTTTCGAAAATTAAAAAAAATTAACAAATTTTTTGAAAATCTTCTATGCAATATTTTTTTCGTGCATCAACATGATGCACAAAAACAAGAAAGGGTAGAACAAATAATATTAACATTGTATGAAATGTCTATTATTTGATGGAATACACTGATACAATAATATTGCTATCAAGGTCATTATTGCTTCCTTTATGACAGTTTTCTGTTCTTAGTTCCAGATCTTGATAATCGCGCCTGAAGTGCTGGCAAAGCCACCATTGGGCAGCATTTGAAGACCAGAAACTGCTTCATTATGATCATGTAGAGTTTTAATACAGGTTCCAGTCTTCACATCCCAGACCTTGATCGTTTCATCCCATGAACTACTAACTAATTCCCCTGTGGAAAATAATTGTAAGCTTCGAACAGCACCGATATGTTCTGTAAGGATTTTAACACAAGTCCCCGATTTCATTTTCCAGATTTTTATGGTTTTATCGCTTGAACAGCTCACCAACTCTCCTGTGTTTAATAATTGTAAATTGTAAATAAAGCCATTATGCCCTCGAAGGATTTTAATGCAAATCCCATTCTTCATTTCCCAAATTCTTATTGTTTGATCATATGAGCCACTTGCCAGCCAGCCATTGGGCAATACTTTTAAACACTTAACATCACCAGTATGCCCATGCAGAGTTTTCAGACATGCGCCGGCTCTCGGATTCCAGATTCTTATTTTCCTATCCTGTGAGGCACTTGCTAGCTCACCAGTGGGGAATAATTCGAGACTCCATACAATGCCGGTATGCCCTATTAGAGTTTTAACGCAGGTGACGACTCTAATATCCCAGATCTTGATAGTATTATCCCCTGAACCACTAGCTAACTCACCAGTGGATAATAATTGTAAGCAGCAAACAGGTTTAGTGTGTCCTTGCAGAGTTTTAACACAGTTGCCAGTTTTAAAATCCCAAATTTTGATAGTTTTGTCAAAAGAGCCACTTACTAACTGGTCTGAGGATAATAACTCAAGACATAAAACTCGTCTATCGTGTCCTTTCAGGGTTTTAACACAATTACCACTAAATCGCTTTCCCGGTGTAACTTGATCTTCTTGATTAGGCTCTTTGGATTCAACTTCATGAAGTTTGAATTGCTTTGTGAACTCGACTTCTTTTTTATCAAGGGTAACTTTCCCACTAAGGTTCAAAGTTGATGTCTCAGTCACAAAGACTTGAGGATTAGGGCATTCAGGTTGAAGGCCTTTGAGGAGAGCTTCTTTTAAGTGTTCAACATCCTCAATGTTGACAATATTAAAGTTTATGACTTCTTCATTCGTTATTGTCAATCCATATTTTGTTGAAGTGGCGAGATCCTCGGCTTTTATGATCAGCTCTGATCCTATAGTGCGTAATTTTATCAGGAGATTATCTTTGATGAAGGGATTTGACCAGGTTTCTTCCATAGAAAATCTTTATTTAAATTATGTAATGATAAACTCTTTGGTTAATTTAAGTTTGATTTTCTATGATTAGTTTGATTTGAAAATAATAAATCAAAAGCTCAGAATCTTTTTAAGTGCAATAAACTTTCATCTAGAAAAATTTGATCAATAGCCAAAATTAAGATGGTAAAGGATTTTCACTTTTAAATGAAATACAGATCGAACAATTCTAACAGCTCTAATTCTAAATCACAAGAGAGCAATAATACTTTAATCCATAACGAATTTATCATTGTGATAAAAGGGATATTTTCAAATAGATCTGTCGTAAAAAATTATTGCCAGTACCATATATAGTTTATAACGGAATGACTATACTGACAAAATAATATGTTATCAAGATCATTAGTACTTCTTTTGAGCTGACTCTTAAGGTTCAACTTCATGAAGTTTGAATTGTTTTGTAAACTTGATTTCTTTTTCACTATGGGTAATTTTTTCCTACAAGGTTCAAAGTTTATTTCTCAGTCACAAAAACGTGAGGATTTGAGCATTTACGTTGAAGACCTTTGCAGAAATTCACTTTTAAGTTTTCAACATTCTCAATGGTGGCAGTTTTCAAGTTTGTGACTTCTTCATTCGTGATTATTAATTCATAATATTTTGAAGTCGCTGGATCCTTAGTGTGGATGATCAGCTCCGAGTCTTTAGTGTCTACTTTTATCCAGAGATTATCTTTGATGATAGGAGTTGACCATTTTTATGCTTCTTTCGTAAACATTATTTTAATTACACAATAATAAATTCGGTGATTAATTTACCTTTGATTTTCTATGATGAGTTATTTTTGAAAATAATTAATAAAAAAATCAATTTTCTAGTATGCTGCTTTCTAAATATTGAATAAGTTCTAATAAGGAAATCTATACCTTTTTTGCACCAGCCAAAGTAAAGATGGTAAATTTTTATTGTTAAATGGAATATAGATTAAACAATTCAAACAGCTTTAATCATAATGCATAAGAGGACATTTTTACTTTATTCCATTGCAAATGATTATTCTTCTATTAAAAGAGACATTTTATAAACAGATCCGTCTTAGAAAATTAATCTCAGCGCCGTTTACAAGTTTTGCTATTGGTATATACTGATAGAATAATATTGTTATCAAGATCATTAATGCTTCCTTAATGACAGTTTTCTGTCTCTAGTTCCAGATCTTGATCGTTCTATCCTCTGAACTGCTGGCCAACCCACCATTGGGTAACATTTGAAGACCATAAACTGCGTTGTTATGTTCTTCTAGAGTTTTAACACAGGTTCCAGTCTTCACATCCCAGATCTTGATCGTTCTATCATATGAACCACTAACTAACTCTCCTGTCGAAAGTAATTGTAAGCACCAAATAACATTAATATGTTCTGAGAGGGTTTTAACACAAGCGCCAGATTTCACTTCCCAGATTTTTATGGTGTTATCGAGTGAACCACTCGCCAACTCTCTTGTATTCAATACTTGTAAACTGTAAATACAGTCCTTATGCCCTCGAAGGGTTTTAATGCAAATCCCATTCTTCATTTCCCAGATTCTTATGGTTTCATCCCATGAGCCACTCGCTAACCAGCCATTGAGCAATACTTTTAAACAGCCAACTCCGTCAGTATGCCCATGCAGAGTTTTCAGACATGCGCCAGTTTTCAAATCCCAGATTCTTATTTTCGTGTCCTCGGAAGCGCTTGCGAGCTCACCAGTCGGGAATAATTCTAGACTTAGAATACCTCTATTAATAGTATGTCCTCTAAGAGTTTTAATGCATGTATTGACATTCATATCCCAGACCTTGATAGTATTATCTCCTGAACCACTAGCTAACTCGCCTGTGGATAATAATTGTAAGCACCAAATATAACTAGTATGCCCTTGTAGAGTTTTAACACAAGTGCCGGCTTCTATATTCCAGATTTTGATAGTTTTGTCATAGGATCCGCTTGCTAACTCTCCATTAGATAATAATTCAAGACAGTAAACTGATGATTCGTGTCCTTCCAGGGTTTTAACACAATTACCACTAAATCGCGGTCCTGCTGTAACTGAATCCTCTTGGCTAGGCTCTCTGGATTCAACTTTATGCGGATTTGACCAAGCTTGATCCATAGAGATGATTTATTTAAATTGTTTAATGATAAGCTTGCTTGTTAATTTTCGTTTGATTTTCTATGATTACTTACAATACTTTTGAAAATAATTAATCAATCAAAAGCTTAGTTTTATTTCCATGCACAATGTTGTTATTTAGAATATTGAAGAAGCTCTAATCTAATAATAAAATAGATATTTTAAATAGTCAAAGTAAGGATTGTAAAGAATTTTTATTTTTAAATGGCACAATTCTAACAACTCTAATCATGATGCATCAAAGAGTATTAATACTTTATTCCATCACAAATAGCTAACTATTTATTTCTTCTTTGATTCTCTTTGAAACTTATCAATTTTCAGCTCCATATTTTGATAGTTTTATCCCATGACCTAGCTCTCCTGTTTTTAAAACTTTTAAACACTTAACAGTATTACTATGTTCCTGCATGGCTTTAATACATATACCAGTTTTCAGATCCCAAATTCTGATCGTGCTATCCTCCGAACCGCTTGCCAACTTACCACTATGCAATATTTCTAAACAATAAACGCCTTTAGTGTGTCCTTCAAGGGTTTTAGTACAATTTCCAGTTTTCGCATCCCATATTTTTATCGTATGGTCTAATGACCCACTAATCAACTCGTTTGTTGGCAATAATTTGAGGCATCGAACAGCATTATTATGCTCTTGAAGAGTTTTACTGCAGATACCAGTTTTCAAATCCCATATTTTGATGGCATTGTCATGTGAGCCACTCGCTAACTCTCCTGTTGATAATAATTGAAGACAGTAAACATAACCAGTATGCTCTTGGAGGGTTTTAACACACCTGCCAGTTGTTAAGTCTCAAATTTTAATAGTACAATCCTCTGAGCCACTAATTAACTCACCAGATGGTAATAATTGAAGGCAGTAAACACCTTTAGTATGTCCTTCCAAGGTTTTCAGACAAGTACCCGTCTTTACATTCCAGACTCTTATTGTCTTATCCGAAGAACAACTTGCCAGTTCACCTGTTGGTAATTCTTGAAGATCATAAACATCATGAGTCTGCAAGGTTTTTATACACGTAAATTTTTCCATATCCCATATTTTGATAGTGGAATCCCATGAGCCGCTTGCTAACTCTCCTGTTGGCAATAATTCGAAACAGCGAACGGCATTGGCATGCGCTTGCAAGGTTTTAGCGCAGGTATCTCTAAATTCTGAATCTTCCTTATGAGATTTTACTGTTGTAATCTGTGCTCGCATTTCCCGCATTTCTTTCTGTAGGTCAGAAATTTGTCGCTCTAAGTCTTTTTGTTTATTTTCTGCTTCAATCTCCTTCTTGAGACTGCTTTCCATATATTTCTCAATTTTCTCAAACCTTGTTTCCATATTTTTAATCTGCTCTTCTATATTGCCTAAACTACTTTGAAGCCTTTTTTCTACATTGACATTATGAGCCACCAATCTCTGCAATAGCTCTACAATATGAGCTGAGTTTAGCCCCTCTGGTAGGAAATTGTTAAGGATATCTTGACATACATGTAGAGGCTCTTTTGGTTCAACTTCCTGCAGTTTGAATTGCTTTTCATACTCAATTGATCTATTCCCAAAATAGATTTTTCCCTTAAGGCTCAGAATCGACTTTTCAGTCACAAAGACCTTGAGGTCTGAGCTAACGGCTTGTAGTCCTTCAAGGAGAACCTCCTTTAAGTTTTCAACGTTCGTAATAGCGGGGATTTTCAGGTTTGCAGCTTCTTCATTGGTAATTGTTAATTCATATTTTGCCGAAGTTACAAAATCCTCAGCGCTTATTATCAGTTCTGAATCAGTAGTGCGTAGTTTTATCGCGAGATTATCTTTGACAAGGGGACTTGACCAGGCGTGATCCATAATCTTAGTTTATATAATTTGTTCAAATTTAAAATATGCAGAATAATAATATTGGTTTATTGATTAAATTTCTATTCAATGTCTTACGCTAATTTTGTAATACATTAGTCAATTAAAAAAGCAAAAACACGAAAGCTGGATGAATATCAGCATTTGCTCAAAATAATTTTTTTGAAAAAAATATCAGAAAGACAAATCTAGTATTGATACTTACTATTAATCAATTAAAAAGGTTTTTAAAAAAAAAAATTGTATGCTGAATGCCTTTCATGCTATAATACTACTTTTTAATATGCATCTGATGAAAGGAGTTGATCATAATTATTTCCTTCATTTATGCAATAATAAACTCGGTGATTAAGTTCAGTTTGGTTTTCTACGATTAGTTATTTTTCAAAGCAATTAATCAAAGATCAGGTTTCTTTACTTTCAGTATAATGTTATCTATCTAGAATATTGTATAAGCTTTAATAACGAAATCTATATTTTGCACTAGCCAAAGTAAACATGCGAAATTTTTATTGTGAAATGGAATATAAACTTAGATTGAACAATTCTAACAGCACTTATCATAATGTACAAGAGATCATTTCTACTTTATTCCATTGCAAATGCTTATTCTTTTACAGTATTAAAAGAAAAATTTTCTCAACAGATCCGTCTTACAAAATTAATCTCAGAGCCGTTTACAAGATTTACTATTTATTGGTATATACTGTACTGATAAAATAATATTGTTATAAAGATCATTATTGCTTCCTTTACGGCAGTTTTCTATCCCTATGTCCAGATTTTGATGGTTTTATCCTCTAAACTGCTGGCCAAGCCATCATTGGAAAGCATTTGAAGACCACAAACTGCGCCACTATGCTCTTGGAGAGTTTTAACACAGATTCCATTCTTCACATCCCAGATCTTGATTGTGTTATCCCATGAACCACTAATTAACTCCCCTGTGTAAAGTAATTGTAAGCAACAAACAGTATCGGTATGTCCTGAGAGGATTTTAACATAAGTGCCAGATTTCACTTCCCAGATTTTTATGGTTTTATCGGTTGAACCAATCACCACCTCATCCTTATTCAATAATTCGAGACTGAAAATAGAGCTAATATCCCTTCGAAGGGTTTTAATGCAAATCCCATTCGTCATTTCCCAGATTCTTACCGTTTTATCTAATGAACCGCTCGCCAACCAGCCAGTGGGCAATACTTTTAAACAGTGAACTCCACCAGGATGCCCATGCAGAGTTTTCAAACATGCCCCGGTTTTCAAATCCCAGATTCTTATTTTCCCGTCCCACGAAGCGCTTGCTAGCTTGCCAGTGGGGAATAATTCGAAACTGGTAACATCTTGGGTATGTCCTTTTAGAGTTTTAACGCAGGTACCAACTTTAATATCCCAGATCTTGATAGTCTTATCCGATGAACCACTAACTAACTCGCCCGTGGATAATAATTTTAAGCAGCAAATATATTCAGTATGTCCCCGCAGAGTGTTAACACAAGTGCCAGCTTTTATATTCCAGATTTTGATAGTGCCGTCAAAAGAACCACTTGCTAACTCCTCAATGGATAATAATTCAAGACAGAAAACTCCCGCATTGTGTCCTTTCAGGGTTTTAACACAGTTACCACTAAATCGCAGTCCTTCCATTTTGCTTGTTTCAAGCTCTTTTTCTTCTTCATTTCTTTGTTCTTCCTTTACCAGGAGGTTATCCCTCATGAGAGGATTTGACCAGGCTTGTTCCATAAAGATTATTTTTAATTTATCTAATAAGAAGCTGGGTGATTAATTTCAATTTGATTTTCTATGTTTAATTATTTTTGAAAATAATTGATCAAAGATCAGTATTCTTTGCATGTAATAATGTGGAGCTTCTCAAACTTGGCAATTCAAAATAAGTCATTTTTCAATTAATTTAGAAAGGCAAACTGTTATAACCCAAATTATAATGTACTTCAATTTCTTTTTATACCTGCTTAAAGAGTCTTTTAATCCCTTGGGGAGGGTCCGGCAAACAAAAAAAAAGAAGTAAAGAGGTTCGAAATTAACTGATTACTTACGAGAGAACCTCATTAATTTCAATTACGGAAATTATAGATTGAAATTAACCAGGCTCTCTCAAAAGTTGGGATTATTTTAAGTCTGTCAGACAAATGGGTTAAAAATGCACAATCGAATCCTACCCAAAAAAAAAAAGTTTCGAAGGCCTGGAAATTGATATTTTGCACTATCTAAAGTAAAGATGTTAAATTTTTATCGTGAAATGGAATATAGATTGAACAATTCTAACAGCACTTATCATAATGCAAAGAGATCATTTCTACTTTATTCCATTGCAAATACTTATTCTTTTACAGTATTAAAAGAGACATTTTCTAAACAGATTCGTCTTGTAAAATTAATCTCAGCGCCGTGTACAAGTTTTACTCAAGATATTTCTTCCTTTTTGGCAGTTTTATGTCCCTAGTTCCAGATCTTGATAGTTCCATCCCCTGAACTGCTGGCCAAGCCACCATTGGGAAGCATTTGAAGACCATTAACTCCGTCATTATGTCCTTCTAGAGTTTTAACACAGGTTCCAGTCTTCACATCCCAAACCTTGATCGTCATATCGCACGAACCACTAACTAATTCTCCTGTGGAAAGTAATTGTAAACAATAAACAGTCTCGGTATGTTCTGAAAGGGTTTTAACGCAAGTACCAGATTTCACTTCCCAGATTTTTATGTTTTTATGGCGTGAACCACTCACCAACTCTCCCGTCTTCAATAATTCGAGACTGAAAATAGCGCCATTATACCCTCGAAGCCTTTTAATACAAATCCCATTCTTCATTTTCCAGATTCTTATGGTTTGATCCTCTGAACCACTCGCCAACCAGCCATTGGGCAATGCTTTTAAACAATAAACATTGCGAGTATGCCCACGTAGAGTTTTCAGACATGCTCCAGTTTTCAAATTCCAGATTCTTATTTTCCTGTCGTCTGAAGCGCTTGCTAGCTCACCAGTGGGAAATAATTCGAGACTCCGTACAGGCTGGGTATGTCCTTTTAGAGTTTTAACGCAGGTACCGGCTTTAATATCCCAGACCTTGATAGTACGATCATTTGAACCACTAGCTAGCTCACCAGTGGATAATAATTGTAAGCAGTCAACACTCTGAGTATGTTCTGTTAGAGTTTTAACACAAGTGCCAGCTTCTATATTCCAAATTTTGATAGTTTTGTCATAAGAACAGCTTGCTAACTCGCCATTGGGTAATAATTGTAAGCAGTAAGTCTCATCAGTATGTCCTTCCAGGGTTTTAATACAATTACCACTAAATCGCAGTCCCGTTTTAACGGGATCTTCTTGGTTAGGCTCTTTGGATTCATTTTCATTCATATTTAACCGAGCTTGTTCCATAGAAATGATTTTTTTTTTTTTTTTTTAATTGTGTAATGATAAGCTTGCTTGTTAATTTTCTTTTGATTTTCTATGATTACTTACGATATTTTTGAAAATAATTAATCAATCAAAAGATTAGTTTTATTTCCATGCACTATGTTGTTATCTAGAATATTGAAGAAGTTCTAATTTAATAATAAAATAGATATTTCACAATAGCCAAAATAAAGATGATAAAGAATTTTTATTTTTAAATGGAACAATTCTTGTAACTCTCATCATGATGCATCAAAGAGCATTAATACTTTATTCCATCACAAATGGTTAACTATTTATTCCTTTCTTGGTTCTCTTCGGAACTTATCCGTTCTCAGTTCCATATTTTGATCATTTTATCCCATGACCCACTCACCAGCTCCCCTGTTTTTAAAACGTTTAAAAACTTAACAGTATTACTATGTTCCTGTATGGCTTTAATACAGATAATTGCACGTCAAGTGAAGTGATATTTTATTTTAAATAACTATTTTCAAAAATACCTAATACTAGAAAATCAAACCTAATTAACTAGATAGTTTATCATTACATAAATTAAATAAATAATCTTTGTGAAATCGAGTTTACAAAACAATTCAAAATGTTAAAGGTTGAGCCCAAAGAGCCAATCCAGGAAAATAATACAACTGTGCTTTCGACTAATAAAGAAGATCCCGTTAAGCAATTAGAGCCTTTTATGGGAGAACTAAAAAATGAAGAAGAAAAGGAATCTGAAATAAATAAAATGGAATCACTCCGATTTATAGGCAACTGTGTTAAAACCCTGAAAGGACACAAAGCGCAAGTTTTATGTCTTAAATTATTATCCAGTGGCAATTTAGCAAGTGGCTCTTTTGATAACAATATCAAGATCTGGAATTTAGAAGCTGGTACTTGTGTTAAAACTCTGCGGGGACATACTCCAGGCATTTACTGCTTACAATTATTATCTACTGGTGAGTTAGCTAGCGATTCAATGGATAATACAATCAAAGTCTGGGATATTAAAGTCGGTGACTGCATTAAAACTCTAAAAGGACACACTAAGCCTGTTTGGAGTCTCGAATTATTTCCCAATGGTGAGCTAGCAAGTGCTTCAGAGGATCAGACCATAAGAATTTGGAATTTGAAAACTGGAGCATGCTTGAAAACCCTCCACGGGCATACTGAATATGGTGGCTGTTTAAAAGTATCGCCCAATGGCTATTGGGCTAGTTGCTCGAATGATCACACGATAAGAATCTGGAAAATGAAGACTGCTCTTTGCATTAAAACACTTCGAAGACATAATGACACAATATACACTTTACAAGTATTGAAGACGGGAGAGTTGGTGAGTGGTTCGCATGATACTACAATAAAAATCTGGGAAGTGAAATCTGGGACTTGCGTTAAAACCCTGACAGAACATATCCGTGCTGTTTCTTGCTTACAATTACTTTCCAGCGGACAGTTAGTTAGTAGTTCATGCGATAGGACGATCAAGATCTGGGATGTGAAGGATGAAAACTGTGTTAAAACTCTGAAAGGGCATAAGAGCAGGGTTTTCGGTCTTCAAATACTGCCCAATGGTAGATTGACAAGCAGTTCAGGGGATAAAACTATCAAGATCTGGAACTAAGAACAGAAACCAGTAAAAAAGGAAGCAATAATGATCTTAATAACAATATTATTTTGTAAGTATAGTATCATGTAGATAATCTTAAGTTGTTTCGAGCAGACCTATTTGGAAAATGTCTCTTTTACTGTAATGATAACTTTTTGATATGAAACAAATATTAATGCTCTCTTATGCATTATGATTAGAGTTGTTAGAATTTCTCGCTCTATAAATACTTAATTTAAAACTAAAAATTCTTTACCATCTTTACTTTGCCTATAAAATATGTATTTATTTTTTGACCTTATTCAATGTTATAGAGAAATTTATATTAATTGCACGTAAAGTAAAGCGATATTTTATTTTAATTGACTATTTTCAAAAATACCTAATACTAGAAAATCAAAAGAAAATTAACTCGCGAGTTTATCATTACATAAATTAAATAAATAATCTTATGGAACAAATTTGGTCAAATCCTCTCATCAAAGATAATCTCCTGATAAAATTATGCGTTAAAGGCTCGGAACTGATCATCCAAGCATCGGATCCCTTTACTTCAACAAAATATGAATTAACAATCACGAATGAGGAAGTCGCAAACATGAAAATTACCACCATTGAGAATATTGAACACTTAAAAGAGACTCTCCTTGAAGGTCTTCAACCCAGATGCTCAAACCCTCAGGTCTTTGTGACTGACAAGTCAACTTTGAATCTTACAGGGAAAGTGAGCCTCGGTAAAAGAGAAATCGAATTTACAAAGCAATTCAAACTTCATGAAGTTGAATCCAAAGAGCCACTCGAAGTAAGTTCGGCTAAACAACTAGAACTTCATAAGGAAGAACAAAGAAACGAAGAAGAAAAAGAACCTGAAACAAGTAAAGTGGAAGGACTCCAATTTAATGGTAACTGTGTTAAAACCCTTAAAGGACATTATAGTAATGTTTTTTGTCTTGAATTATTGTCCAATGAAGAGTTGGCAAGCGGTTCCTATGATAACACTATCAAAATTTGGAATATAGAGGCTGGCACATGCGTTAAAACTTTGGAAGCACACACGAATTCTGTTTGGTGCTTACAATTAGTATCGACTATTGAGTTAGCTAGTGGTTCGGCAGATGCTACCATCAAAATCTGGGATATTAAAGCAGGCACCTGTATTAAGACGCTAAAAGGCCATAAGGATAATGTTTTTAGTCTCGAATTATTCCCCACTGGTGAGCTAGCAAGCGCTTCATCTGACAACACCATAAGAATCTGGGATTTGGAAACCGGTGCATGTCTAAAAACTCTGCGTGGGCATACTGCCGCAGTTTACTGTTTAAAAGTATTGCCCAATGGCTGGCTGGCGAGTGGCTCAGGGGATAAAACCATAAGAATCTGGGAAATGAAGAATGGGATTTGCATTAAAACCCTTCGAGGACATAATGGCCCTATTTGCAGTTTAGAATTATTGAGTACGGGAGAATTGGCAAGTGGTTCGGATGATAAAACCATAAAAATCTGGGAAGTGAAATCCGGTACTTGCGTTAAAACCCTTACAGAACATATTGATACTGTTTCTTGCTTACAACTACTTTCCACAGGGGAGTTAGTTAGCGGTTCATTCGATAAAACAATAAAAATTTGGGATGTGAAGACTGAAACCTGTGTTAAAACTCTAAAAGGACATTATTACTCAGTTTATGATCTACAAATGCTTCCCATTGGTGGCTTGGCTAGCTGTTCATTGGATAAAACTATCAAAATCTATAACTATAGACAGAAAACTTTCCTAAGGGAAGCAATAATGACCTTGAGAGCAATTTTATTTTCTAAGTAAATTTATTCCATAGCATAGCAAATATCATATGCGATGCTGACATGAATTTTTTAAGACAGACCTATTTGAAAATGTCCATTTTACTACAATGATAACTATTTGTTATGAAACAAAATATTAATGTCCTGTTATGCATTATGATTAGAACCATTAGAATTGTTCACTTTGTATTTAATAAAAAAATAAAAATTCTTTCTCATCGTTACTTTGGCTATAGGGGAGATACCTATTTCGTTTTTAGAGCTTATTTAATATTCTAGGAAAAAGCATATTTCACTCAAAGTAAACTGATCTTTTGATTAACTATTTTCAAAAATAACTACTAACAGAAAATCAAACCGAAATTAGCCAGCGATCTTATTATTACATAATTAAAATAAATCTTAGTATGGAACCAATTTGGTCAAAACCTCTCATCAAAGATAATCTCCTAATAAAACTCTGCATTAAAGGCTCAGAACTGATTATCCAAGCATCGGATCCCTTCACTTCAACAAAATATGAATTAACAATCACGAATGAGGAAGTCGCAAACATGAAAATTACCACTATTGAGAATATTGAACACTTAAAAGAGACTCTCCTTGAAGGTCTTCAACCCGGATGCTCAAATCCTCAGGTCTTTGTAACTGACAAGTCAACTTTGAACCTTACAGGGAAAGTGAGCCTTGGTAAAAGAGAAATCGAGTTTACAAAGCAATTCAAACTTCATGAAGTTAAACCAAAAGAATCACTCGAAGCAAATTCGGCAAAACAACTAGAACTTCATAATGAAGAACAAAAAAATGAAGAAGAAAAAGAACCTGAAACAAGTAAAATGGAAGGACTCCAATTTAATGGCAACTGTGTTAAAACCCTTAAAGGACATTATGCAGAAATTTTATGTCTTGAATTATTATCCACTGGCGAGTTAGCAAGTGGCTCTGTTGATAAAACTATCAGAATCTGGAACACAGAAGCTGGCACATGTGTTAAAACCCTAGAAGCACACACCAATTCTGTTTGGTGTTTTCAATTATTATTCACTGAGGAGTTAGCTAGTGGTTCAGCGGATAACACCCTTAAGATCTGGGATATTAAAGCCGGTACCTGCATTAAAACTCTAAATGGGCATACTAGTACCGTTTGGAGTCTGGAATTATTCCCCACTGGTGAGCTAGCAAGTGCTTCACAGGATAAAACCATAAGAATCTGGGATTTGAAGACCGGGATATGTCTGAAAACTCTGCATGGGCATACTGACAGAATTTGCTGTATAAAAGCGATGCCGAGTGGGTGGTTGGCGAGTAGCGCAGATGATCGAACCATAAAAATCTGGGAAATGAAGACTGGGACTTGTATTAAAACCCTTCGAGGGCATACAGGTGGTCTTTATGGTATATATTTATTGAATACGGGAGAGTTGGTGAGTGGGTCATCGGATAACACCATAAAAATCTGGGAAGTGAAATCTGGTACTTGTGTTAACACTCTTAAAGGGCATACTGGTTATGTTTATTGCTTTGAATGGTTTTCTACAGGGAAGTTAGTTAGTGGTTCATATGATGGTACTATCAAAATCTGGGATCTGAAGACTGGGACCTGTGTGAATACCCTACAGGGACATGCTAAGGGAGTTTTTGGCCTTCAAATGTTGCCCAATGGTGAGTTAGCTAGCTGCTCAGGAGATGAGACTATCAAAATCTGGAACTAAGAACAGCAATTATGGCCTTGATAATAATATTATTTTGTAAGTACATATAATAGAGCACTATATCGTATATATTTTGTCACAGAATACTAGTGGTCATTTACAGAACTTAGAAAAAGAACAAAAGGCAATAAAAATGATAACTCGTAAATATTGTTAAGGGTATTAGAGGATATATAATAGCCTAATTAAAACTCTCAAAGCACATAGCGGCCAAAAATAGTTTTTCCAATTAATTAATCCAAAGTTAAACACGTATTCCAAATCCAATAAGAATCTGATTTTTCTATCCAGAATTCAAACACGTAATCTTTCGCCTTATTTAACCCCTTTCCTTCCCAACTTCATATATACACAAAACAATTCTTATTCTCAAGATAACTACATGGTCACACTGACTAGCCTATCTCCTACCCAACCACAACCCAAGCCTTCTCCAGAAGCCGAAACTCAGACTAATGAGCGCCAAAATGCTCAAATAAATCAGCCTCTCTTAAATAACTCAAAATCAAAAATGACTAGTTTTCTTTTTCGCCCTCCTTGGAAAAGAGCTTTTGTCATTTTGTTCATTGTTGTGAGTATTGGTATGGCCTCAGCAGTCTATTCTGGGTATTCCTATGACCCCATGACAATAGAAACACAAGTGGAAAACACAGTTGGATTTACTCAAAGCTTTGATGGCGATATTGATAAGCTAATTGACCTCTCGATCCGAATGAAAAGAAAAATTATTCAATCGAGTTCCCTTACTGAACAGACATTTCCAATGCTTGTGTCCCTGGCCGTAAAGGACTTGATGCTGTCATATCGAGCTCCTTTGGACCTAGTATGTGTGCTAGACCATAGTGGAAGCATGCATGGAGAGAAGATGGAGCTTGTGAAAAACACATTTAAGTATCTGCTTCATTTTCTTAATGATTTTGACCGATTGTCTATTGTTATTTTCGATGATCAGGTCTCGACAATTGTTCCTTTAACCAATACAACTGATGCCAATAAGAGAAAGATCCTCTCGGCTATTAGTACTGTCCAAGATAGAGGAGGTACAAATATTAATCTAGGAGTGCAGAGGGCCTTGGAGATCCTAAAAGAAAGGAAAGATGTGAATGCCGTAACAAGTATTTTCCTTCTCTCGGACGGGTTGGACAATTTCCCAGGAACCCAAGAAAGGATCAAAGATACTTTGACTAATTCTGGATTACAAGACGATGTCATTATTCACACTTTTGGGTTCGGGAGAGACCATGACCCACAGCTGATGACCGATATCGCTGATATCACTGATGGTAGCTTTTATTTTATCAATCAGCTTGACAATATTGATGAAGCTTTTGTCGAATGCTTGGGAGGACTCCAGAGCTCAATAGCCGATAGTGTTCAAATTACAGTTAGACCTGAACAGTCTGAATTCTTACAAGGAGTTGAAATCATCAAAGCATATGGAGATGCAACAATGTGGATGCAAAAAGGCCAAGAATATACTACAAAAACAACCAACCTGATGCATGGAAGGCAGAAAGACTACGTTTTGGAACTGAAGATCCCAACACTACGCACACCCCTTCATTCTGGTCAAACAAACGTGAAAATTGCTAGTGTTGAGGCTGTGATAAATTTACCTGAAGGTCGCCAGATCGTTAAGAGCGCTGACCTTATAATCACACTATTAAATGAGGCAGAAGAGTTCAGAAATAACGAGGAAGATGACAGAGAGGTCATGAAGAACTATTATAGAGTCCGGGGAGCTTTGCTAATGGATCAAGCTCGAAGGATGTCCGATGAAGGAAAATATTTAGAGGCAAAGAAGATGCTAGAAATCTTTAAAGAAGAAGTAGGGAATTCGTTCCTGAAGGAAGAGGGATTCATTAAGGACATGATTAAGGATCTTGAGAAATCGATACAGTATGTGGAGCCTGCTGCGTATCATGAGTATGGACGTCACAATTTGATTGGGAATCAGAGAGCTCAAATGCGCCAGAAGAGTAATTTGGATTTGAGTGCTCAGGTGAAAAATACTTATGTGGACAATATGTTGGTTGTTTTAGCGGAGCTGTAGGAATCTAGA
>JADMIO011053131.1_pt1 | contig 22108 bp, 21 predicted proteins | sample 8958161 | NCBI WGS metagenome assembly JADMIO01 (sample SAMN16585339, study PRJNA669376) | soil metagenome | isolation source: Crop rotation soil | place: USA: Cullars Rotation, Alabama | collected 2011
GGGGGATCCCCCGCCGGCGCGGCTTCTTTTCTCCCGCTCCCCACATGGCGTCACTCTTCTCTCGCAAGCCCATCGGCGAGCTCCTGGCCGAGGGCGAGAACCCCGAGGGGCTCAAGCGCGCCCTCGGCGCCGGCGACCTCATCATGCTGGCGATCGGCGCCGTGATCGGCGCCGGCATCTTCTCCTCGATCGGCACGGCCGCCGCCGGCGAGGTTCGCGCGACGGGCGAGGTGGTGCGCTACGGCGCCGGCCCGGCGCTCGTGTGGTCATTCATTCTCCTCGGCTTCGTCTGCGCCCTCGCGGCGCTCTGCTACGCCGAGCTGGCGGCGATGATCCCGCAGGCCGGGAGCGCCTACGCGTACTCGTACGCGACCCTCGGCGAGATCATCGCCTGGATCATCGGGTGGGACCTGATCCTCGAGTACGCCGTGGGCAACGTCGCGGTGGCGATCGCGTGGGCCGGCTACTTCAACTCGGTGCTCTCGGGATTCGGCCTCGCGTTGCCGGCGTGGATCACGCACGGCTACTGGGACGTGCACGCGAGCTCCGATCCGGCGATCCTCGCGATCGCCGACACGGCGCCCCGTATCGCGGGAATTCCCGTGCTGATCAACCTGCCGGCGTTCCTGATCGTGATGGCGGTGACCTGGCTCCTCTACATCGGGGTCCGGGAGAGCGTGCGCGCGAACAACATCATGGTGTGGATCAAACTGGCGGTGCTCGCGCTGTTCATCGTGGTGGGCGCGATGCACATCGACACCGCCAACTACACGCCGTTCGCTCCCAATGGGTGGCGCGGGATCCACCAGGGCGCGGCGATCGTGTTCTTCGCCTACATCGGCTTCGACGCGATCTCGACGGCGGCCGAGGAGACCAAGGACCCCCAGCGCAACATGCCGCGCGGCATTCTGTGGGGTCTGGCGATCTGCACGTTCATCTACGTGGCGGTGGGCGCAGTGGCCACCGGGCTCGTGCCCTACCAGCAGCTCAAGGGCGCGGACCCGCTCGCGCAGGCGCTCCAGCTCGCGGGGCTCAAGGGCGCGAGCTTCATCCTCTCGCTCGGCGCGGTGGTGTCGATGACGGCGGTGCTCCTCGTGTTCCAGTACGGGCAGCCGCGCATCTTCTTCGCGATGGCGCGCGACGGGCTGCTGCCGCCCTGGGCGTCGAAGATCCATCCCAAATACAAGACGCCGCACATCACGACACTCATCACCGGCATCCTCGTGGCGCTCGGCTCGCTGGTCGCCGACGACGATGCGACCTACGATCTCACGAACATCGGCACGCTGTCGGCGTTCGCGCTCGTGTGCATCGGCGTGCTGGTGCTGCGCATCAAGGAGCCGGATCGTCCGCGTCCGTTCCGGGTACCGTTCGTGTGGCCGGTGACGCTCGCAGGTGCCGCCGCGTGCCTCTACACGATGTACGGCCTCCCCGTGCACGCATGGGAGCGCTTCGCGATCTGGCTCGTCATCGGGCTCGTCCTGTACTTTGCGTACGGCTACCGGCACTCGACGCTGCAGCGCGGCGCCGCGCCCGTGGACGTGTCCTCGCCTCCCCGCATCGACCGCTGATTCCCCGATTCCGATGAGTGCCTTCCGCCGCATCACGCTCACCCAGTGGATCCTCATCTCGATGGTCCTGGGCGTCGCGCTCGGCTACGCGTTCCCCGCCGGCAAGGACGGCGCGCCGCCCCCGAACGGCTGGGCCGCGACCGACCTGAAGGTGTGGTCGACGGTCTTCCTCAACATGATCAAGTCGCTGATCGTGCCGCTGCTCGTCTCGACGCTGGTGGTCGGGATCGCGGGACACGGCGACGACATGAAGCGCGTGGGGCGGCTCGCCTTCCGGTCGATCGTCTACTTCGAGATCGTGACGACGGCGGCGCTGGCGGTGGGGCTCATCGCCGTCAACCTCGTCAAGCCGGGGGAGGGGATCGTCCTCGGCGCCGCCTCGGCCGACGCGGGGACAAAGCTCGCGGCGAACCACGCGACCTTCAGCGGGGTGATCGAGCACACCGTGCCGTCGAGCTTCTTCGACGCCGCGGCGAAGAACGAGGTGCTCCAGATCGTCTTCTTCTCGATCATCTTCGCCATCGCGCTGTCGCGCGTGCAGGGGCACGCGAAGTCGTTCATGCTCTCGCTCATGGAGAGCACCAGCGAGGTGATGTTCAAGTTCGTCGGGATCGTGATGTCCTTCGCGCCCATCGGCATCGGCGCGGCGATCGCCGTGACGATCTCGCAGAACGGGCTCGGCGTGCTCCGCAACCTCGGCGTGCTCGTGCTGACGCTCTACGCGGCGCTGATCGTGTTCGTGCTCGCCGTACTCGTGCCGGTCATGCTCATCGCGCGCGTGCCGATCGGTCCGTTCCTGCGGGCGGTCAAGGAGCCGTGGCTGATCGCCTTCTCGACCGCGTCGTCGGAGGCGGCGCTGCCGCTCGCGCTCGAGCGCATGGAGCAGCTCGGCGTGCCGAAGCGGATCGTGGCCTTTGTGCTGCCCACGGGCTACTCGTTCAACCTCGACGGCAGCACGCTGTACCTCGCGCTGGCGTCCGTCTTCGCGACGCAGGCCGCGGGGCTCGACCTCTCGATCGGCGACCAGCTCGTGATGATGCTGACGCTGATGCTGACGTCGAAGGGCGTGGCAGCGGTGCCGCGCGCGTCGCTGGTCATCCTCTCGGGCGTGCTGGCCGCCTTCCACCCGCAGGCGCTCCCCGCGGTGGCGGTGATCCTCGGCGTCGACGCTTTCATGGACATGGCGCGCACCTCGATCAACCTGTTCGGCAACTGCCTGGCGACGGTCGTGATGGCGCGCTGGGAGGGTGACTTCGGGCTGCGCGACGTCGAGGCCGCGGACGCGATCGCGGGGCAGCCGCTGCAGGTGCCGGTGGTCAAGCGGCCGGAGCCGGTGTAGAAGACGTAGAAAAGAATTGGGGTCGGTCTCCATTTCGAATTGGAGTCTGACCCCAATTCTTTCCCCTACGTCGACTCGACCCCGAGAAAGCGCAGCGCCCCCCGCACCGCCCCTCGCGCCGGGTCCACATCCTGAGGCCGGACCTGCGCGCCCGGCACGGCCGACTTCAGCCGGTGCTCGACGCGCTTCCGTAACGGCGACCGGCGGGCAAGCAGGCCCCCCGCCAGCGCCACCGGCGCCGCCGCGCGCTCGTCGACGAACAGCTTGCGGGCCAGTGCACGCACGTGGAGCACCAGCTCCTCCACGGCCATCGACAGGATCGCGTTGGCGCGCAGGTCGCCCGCTTCCGCGGTGCTCAGCACGGCCGGCGCGAGCGTCGCCAGCGTGCCGGGCGTCGCGGCGGCCGCCCACGGAATCAGCTCCGTCGCGTCGTTGACCTGCGCCGCGGTGAGCACGGCGCCCACGAGCGCCGTGTCGGGCTCGCGGCCGTCGGTCGCCGCGGCCACCACGCTGAGCGCGCGGCGCCCGATCCAGGCTCCGCTCCCCTCGTCGCCGATCGAGGGGCCCCAGCCGCCGGCGCGCGCGAACGTGCCCGCCGGCCCGCGGCCGAAGGCCACCGAGCCGGTGCCGGAGATGAGCAGAATCCCCGGGCCGTCGCCGAAGGCGTCGTCGAGAGCGATCGTCGCGTCCGCGTGCACCACGATCTCCTGCGCGACCTCGCGGCTCATCAGGGCCTGCCACAGCGCCTCGCGCTCCGCGTCGCGCCCGACGCCCGCCACGCCGACGCAGAGCACCTTGGGGACCACGTGGGTCATGTTCGCCGACGCCAGCGCGTCGCGCACCGTCTCGGCGATCACGTCGGCCGAGCGCTCGGCCTCGCCCGGGCGGACCGCGGAGCCGGGGCCCTCCACCGTCGAGATCGCGGTGCCTCGCTCGTCGGCGACGATCGCCTTCGTCTTGGAGCCGCCGCCGTCGATCCCGATGACGATCGCGCTCACGATCTCCGCACCGCCGCCGGCGCGGGGTGTGTGAGCGAGGAGAGTATTCCGGCGGCGAGCGTGATGCTCGTGCCGATCAGCACGTACCACGGCCACGCGATGCGGCCGAACGGTGCCAGGAACCCCACCATCCCGGGAACGAGTGCGCCCATCTGCTTCGCGAACACGATGAAGGCCATGCAGAAGATGCCCACGGACATCCCCAGGATCGCGTCCCGCTGGATGGCCCGCGGCCAGAAGATGCCGAGGAAGAAGCCGCCGAGGAGCCCGCCGTAGGTGAAGGACGCGATGCTGAGCGCGACGACGACGACCGGCGTCTTGGTGTCCTCGGGGAAGAGGAGGGCGCCCGCCGTGAGCACGACGCCCCACACCAGCGCGAACAGCTTGCCCGCGCGGAGCGCCTGCGGCGACTCGGCCGAGTGACCGGTGAGCGGCAGGTAGATGTCGTGCGTCGTCGCGGCGGCGAGCGAGTTGATCGCGCCGGAGTGCGTGCTCATCGTCGCCGCGACGATCGCCGCCACGAGCAGGCCGATGAGGCCGTGCGGCATCTGCTCGATTATGAACGTCGGGAAGATCTGGTCGGGCGCCTCGAACGTCCGGCTCCCCGAGTACAGCGTCCACAGTCCGAGCCCGATGAACAGGAACAGCGCGAACTGCGCGATCACGGCGACGCCGCTGCCGATGATCGCCACCTGCGCGTCGCGGAGGTTCTTCGAGGAGAGCAGCCGCTGGACGATGAGCTGGTCGGTGCCGTGCGACGCCATGGCGAGGAACGCGCCGCCGAGCAGCCCCGCGAACACGGTGTGCGGCCGGTCGAGTCCGGTGTAGAAGTCGAGCACCTGCGTCTTCCCCGCCGCGCCGGCCGTGTCGACGATGTGCGACCAGCCACCGGTGACCGCCTGGCCGATCAGCACCACCGCGCAGATGCCGCCGAACAGGTACACCGACGCCTGCACGATCTCCGTCCACACCACCGCCTTCATCCCGCCGCGGTAGGTGTAGATCACGGTCAGTGCGCCGAGGATCAGCACGGCGACCGGCATGACGAACGACTTGTTCTGCACCGTCGGGCTGATGATGAGCGCGACGGGGATGGCCGTCGCGAAGACGCGCACCGAGTCGGCCAGCGCGCGCGTCACCATGAACACGATCGACGTGAAGCGCCGCGTGCCGAGACCGAATCGCCGCTCGAGCAGCGCGTACGCGGTCACCAGGTCGCCCTGGTAGTACCGCGGCAGCAGCGTGTAGGCGACGACGATGCGGCCGATCAGGTAGCCGCAGACGACCTGGAGGAAGCCGAGGTTGCCGGTGTAGGCGAGCCCCGGCGTGCTGATGAACGTCAGCGCGCTGGTCTCGCTGGCGACGATGGAGAACATCACCGCCCACCACGGGATGCTGCGGTCGGCGACGAAGTAGTCTCTGCTGTCCTTCTGCCGGCGCCCGACCCAGATGCCGAGCGCCGTGGTGCCCGCGAGGTACGCGATCAGGACGAGCGCGTCGAGGAGCGAAAACCTCCCACTCATGACGCGCTATTCAACGACGTACGCCTCCATCGCGAAGTACTCGGCCAGCCCCAGCCGGTCGAGGATCGCCGCCGTGTCCTTGTTGCGGGCCTCGACGCGCTGCCAGAACTCGCGCTCGTCGTAGGCGCCGGGGAAGGGGGCGGAGTCCTTCTGCGACTGGTGCTTGAAGATCGCCTGGATCTTCACGCGCAGCTCCTCCTGCGAGATCGGCACGAGCCACGTCGCCTCGGTGATCGGCCACTCCTGCCACGCGCCCCGGTACAGCCACACCTCCGGGCAGTCGTCGCTCGGCAGCTCCTCGAGCGCGAGGTCGATCGCCTCCTTGCACATCCGGTGCGTGCCGTGCGGGTCGGAGAGGTCGCCGGCGACGAAGATGTAGTCGGGCTTGAACTCGCGCAGCAGCTCGGCGACGATCTGCACGTCGGCGGGACCAATCGGGTCCTTCCGCACCTTGCCCGTCTGGTAGAATGGGAGGTTGAGGAAGCGCGCCGCCGACGCCGGGAGTCCCAGCGTCTCGATGCCGCTCACCGCCTCGGATTCGCGGATGATGCGCTTGATGTCCTGGATCTCCGGGATGTCGACCTGTCCCGGCTCCTTGCGCTCGAGGAACGTGTAGACCTTGTCGGCCATCGCGCCCACCTCCTGCGCGCCCAGCCCTCGCTCGCCGGAGAGGCGGAGCAGGAAGTCGACGTAGCGGCGCACGTCGTGGTCGAAGACCGCGATGTTGCCGCTCGTCATGTAGGCGACCAGGATCTCGTTCTCGTTCTCGGTGAGCTTGCGCAGGATGCCGCCCATCGAGATGACGTCGTCGTCCGGGTGCGGCGAGAAGCAGATGATGCGCTGCTTCGTGGGGAGCTTGGACTTGCCGCGGATCTTCGCCCCGAGCGCGTTGAAGACCTCGCCGTTCACGGCGCCCGGCGAGCCGTAGCGCGCCGTGAGCGACGACATGTGGTGGTCCGAGTAGTCGCGCTGCGTGAGCTTGAGGATCGCCTTCCCCGTCTGCTGCGAGAGCCACACCACCGCGCGCACGATGAGCTCGGGCGTCCACTGCACCTCGTCGACGAGCCAGGGCGTCGCGATGCGGGTGAGGTCCGCGGCCGCCGCGCGGTCGACGTAGAAGGTGGTGTTGGGGTGCAGCTGGAGGAACGTCGCCGCGACCTCGGTGTCGACGTCGCCCTCGACGGCGCGCTTCACGATGCTCGACTTGTGCTCGCCCGTGGCGAGGATCGCGATCTCGCGCGCCTCGAGGATCGTGGCGACGCCCATGGTGAGCGCCTCGCGCGGCACGAACTCCTCGCCGAAGAAGTCGGCCGAGGCGTCCTTGCGGGTCACCGTGTCGAGGTGGACCAGGCGCGTGGGGCTCTCCATGCCGGAGCCCGGCTCGTTGAAGCCGATGTGCCCCGTCTTGCCGATGCCGAGGATCTGGAAGTCGATCCCGCCGGCCCGGCGGATCGCGTCCTCGTAGCGGCGCGCCTCCTCGTCGACGTCCTCGCGCGGCGTGGTGCCGCGCGGGATGTGGACGTTCTTGCGGTCGATGTCGATCTGGCCGAACAGGTTCTCCCACATGAAGCGGTGGTAGGAGTGGATGCTGTCCGGCTGCATCGGGTAGTACTCGTCGAGGTTGAACGTGACGACGTTGCGGAAGCTGAGCCCCTCCTCCCGGTGCATGCGGATGAGCTCGCGGTAGACGCCGATGGGCGTCGACCCGGTGGCCAGCCCCAGCACCGTCGTCTCGTCGGCCGCGTCCTTCTCGCGGATGAGGGTGGCGATGCGGTTGGCGACGAGGCGGGCGATGTGCTCGTGGTCGTCGACGACGATGGTGCGGATGCGCTCGAGCGGGGACGCGTGGGAGGCGTGAACGCGAGAAGGCCCGCGCGCCCCTGCGGGCTCGCGGGCCTCTCTCACGGTGCCGACGTCCGCGCGAACGCCAGTGACCGTGCGTGCCATGAGATCGATCGTGTCCTTCCGGGGCGCTGCCGCCCCCGGGCGCTGAGGTTCGTTAGGCCGAGAACGAGGAGCCGCAGCCGCAGCCGCCGGTCGCGTTCGGGTTCTTGAAGGTGAAGCCCGAGCCCTGGAACGTCGAGACGTAGTCGATCGTGACGCCGTTGAGGTACTGCGCCGAGAACGGGTCGACGAAGACCTTGAAGCCGCCCTGGTCGAGCACGAGGTCGTCTTCCGCGCTCTCGTCCTCGATCAGCAGGCCGTACTTGAAACCGCTGCAGCCGCCCGGCTGGACGCTGACGCGGAGCCCGCCCACGTCCGTCGCCACGCCCTCGGCCTCCATGAACTTCTTGACCTCGGCCGCCGCGCCCGGCGTGATCACCACGCCGACGTCGGGCTGGTTCATTGTGCTCATCCGAATCCTCCTCGAGGGGAATGCGCCAGGTTCCGGCGCCGCTTTGCTTTAGGGAATATAGTCATCCCGAGTAGCTCTCTCAAGAATCGGAGCGCGCGGGGCTGGAAGCCCGACTCGCCCGCGCGCCGGCCGGGCGGACTCGGCCATGGCTCACGGCGAGGCGGGGACGGGAGGCGGGGCGGCGCCCGTCAGGACGCCGACTACCGCGTCGGCCACGGCGACGCGGACGCCCCCGATGCGGGCGTTCTCGCGCGTCGGGTCGACGCGGTTGGTCAGGAGGAGCACGAACAGGTCGCGCTCCGGGTCGACCCAGAGCGAGGTGCCGGTGAACCCGGTGTGCCCGAAGGCACGCCGGGACATCAGGTGCCCGCCCGAGTTGCGTCCGGTCGGCGTCTCCCAGCCGAGCGCGCGATGCGAGAGCGCGCTGTCCTGCCGGGCCGTGAACGTGTCGATCGTCGCCGCCCTCACGATCCGCACGTCGCCCAGCCGGCCGCCGCCGAGCAGCATCCGCGCGAACCGCGCGAGGTCCTGACCGGTGCTGAACAGCCCCGCGTGCCCGGAGACGCCGCCGAGCCGGTAGCCGTTCTCGTCGTGCACCTCGCCGCGCAGGTGGCGCTGCCGCCACGAGTCGATCTCGGTCGGCGCGATGCGCGGCAGGAGCGCCCTGGGCGGCCGGTACATCGTCGACGTCATGCCCAGCGGCCCGAAGACGTTGCGCGCCAGGTACCGGTCGAGCGGCTGCTTCGTGACGCGCTCGACCACGGTCCCGAGGATGATCGCCCCGAGGTCGCTGTAGAGCATGCGCACGCCCGGCAGCGTGTCGAGCGGCGTCGCCAGGACGAGTGCGCGCGCCTCGGCCGAGTCCTCGCTCTCCTTGTAGAGCGGCCGCCAGGACGGGAGGCCTGACGAGTGGGTGAGCAGGTGGCGGATCGTGACTCGCTCCTTGCCCGGCCCCGTCCACTCGGGGAGGTAGCGCTGGACCGGCGCGTCGAGGTCGACCTTCCCCTGCTCGACGAGTCGCATCATCGCCGTGGTCATCCCGATGACCTTGGTCAGCGACGCGAGGTCCCACATCGTGCGCGCGTCGGGGACCGGCGAGCGCTTCCAGTCGAGGTGCCCGGCGCCGTAGGCGAGCAGCGTCCCGCTGCGCGTCCCGACGACGACGTACGCGCCGGGGAAGGCGCTGTCGCGGACGGCGCGGTCGAGGAGGTGGCGAACGCTGTCGCGCGCGGCGGCGACCTTCGCGGGCGAGGGGCGCGGCGGCGTGGAGTCGTCCGCCGCGAGCAGCAGCGCCCCGACGAGCGCTCCGATCATCGCGACGCCTCGGCCCGCGTCGCCTCGCGCGTGAGGCCGTCGCCGCGCGAGAAGAACCCGGGGAGGGAGACCGGCGCCTTGCCGCGAATCGCCGACCGCCCAGTGAGCGCCCGCGCCGCCGCCCGCTCCAGCGCGTCGCCGACGCCGTACGTCATCATGTAGGTCGAGACGTTCGGGAACTGCCGGATCACGTACGGGTTCCCGCCCGCGACCACCACGACCTTCTCCCGCGTGGCCAGCGTGTCGATCCAGGCCGCGATCGCCGGCGGGATCACCGTCCGGCCCTCGCCCTCCACGCGCCTGACGATGGTGGCGACGACGACGCGGTCCATCCCGCGCACCTGCGCCGCGATCGAGTCCAGCTCCGAGCGTGCCGTGCGCGGGTAGATGCGGAAGCTCCGCACCGGGGCGCCGCCGGCGCGGAGCTCGGGGACGAGCGTGACGGCCGCGGTGAGCTCGGTCTCCGGCGCGTAGGTCACCAGCGCGATCGGGCGCCCCGCCGGGAGCGCCACCAGGTTGTCGCGGTCGCGCAGGAGCGTCACCGCCTGCTCGGCGATCGCGTTGGCCGTCGCCCAGTGCTCGGGGGCGCCCACCACCTCGCGCAGCGCGGCGAGGTCGACCATCGGGCTCGCCGCCACGCCGGTGCGCACCTTGAGCTCGAGCACGTGCCGCGCCGCCGCCTCGATGCGCGCCGGCGAGATCTCGCCGCGCTCGACCGCCGCGACGACCGCGTCGATCGCCCTCCGTACGTCGCTCGGCTTGAGCAGGATGTCGGCGCCGGCCTGCACGGCGAGCACGGAGCTGCGCTCCACCGGGTAGCCCTTGCCGACCCCCTCCATCGTCAGCGCGTCGGTCACCGCCGTGCCGTGGAAGCCGAGCGTGTCGCGGAGGAGCGAGGTCATGATGTTGGGGCGCAGCGTCGCGGGCGTGCTGTCGGCGCCGATCGCCGGCAGCGCGATGTGCGCCGACATCACGAGCGCCGCGCCGGCCTGGATCCCCGCGCGGAACGGCACGAGCTCCACCGAGTCGAGACGCGCGCGGTTGCTCTGGACGATCGGGAGCGCGAGGTGCGAGTCGGTGTCGGTGTCGCCGTGGCCGGGGAAGTGCTTGATCGTCGCCGCCACGCCCTCGCTCTGCACGCCGCGCACGAACGCGGCCGCCATGCGCGCGACGGCCTGCGGGTCCTCGCCGAACGAGCGCGTGTTGATGACCGGGTTGGATGGATTGTTGTTGACGTCGACCGTCGGGGCGAACGCGATGTGGATGCCGACCGCGCGCGACTCCCGGCCGACGATCTTTCCCGCTTCGAGCGCGTTGGCCTCGCTCCCCGTCGCGCCGATCGCCATGTTGCTGGGGAGGACGGTCGCGCCGCCGCCGCGCATGAGATAGTGCGAGAACACGCCGCCCTCGAGTCGTCCGAGCCCCGGCTCGACGTCGGAGGAGATGATCAGCGGGATGCGCGCGAGCCGCTGCATCGCGTTGATCTTCTCCGCGACCTCGATCGGGGAGCCGAGCGACATCGTGGCGCCGCCGACCTGGTCCTCGACGATCCAGCGGCGCACCTCGTCGAAGGTGCGCTCGCGCGAGTTGGTGTAGTCGCCGAGCACCCAGATCCAGGTCATCTGGCCGACGCGCTGGCGGAGCGACAGCGTCGCGAGCACGCTGTCGACCCAGCGGCGCTGCGCGGCGGTGAGCGGCACGCGCGGGTCGGGCGAGGCGGGGCCCAGCGCAGTCTGGCGGGTCGGCGTGGGCGCGGCCGGCGTCGCTCCGGCCGCCGTGGCGGTGGACGCGGCCCGGCCGGCGCATGCGAGTGCGGCGGCGCAGGCGAGAGTGGCGGCGCCGGCGGCGAGCGCGCGGCGAGTGCGGCGGTGAGAGTTCGAGAACATCAGCAGTGGCTCTGCGACCAGGACAGTGAGGAGAACGCGGTGAAGCAAGGGCGGTGGGTGCGTGCGCTGGCGGCGTTCGGAGCGATGCTGGGCACGGTACTGGGATCGATGACGGCGAGCGCGTGCGCGAGGCGACCCGAGGCGGCCGAGGCGCCGGCACGGGCGCCGCGACGCGGCGCCGTCGTGCCCGGCATCTCGGTGCTGCTGGAGGATAGCATCCACATCGTGCGCGGGAAGCGCGTCGGGCTGCTGGCCGACGAGGGGGCCACGGACGCGGCCGGCGTCGCCGATGCGGCGCTGCTGCGGACCGATCCGCGCGCCGTCGACGCGGGCGTGCAGCTCGTGCGCGCGCTCGATCCGGCGACCGCGCCGGTCGCCGACAGTGCGCTCGACGGACTCGACGTCATCCTCGTCGACCTCCAGGACATCGGCTCGCGGACCTGGACGCGGGCGGGCGTCGTGGTCGCCGCCCTGCGTGCCGCCGCGCGGCGCGGGATGGCCGTCGTGGTGCTGGATCGGCCGAACCCGCTCGGCGGCACTCGCGTGGAAGGACCCATGCTCGACACCGCGCTCGCGTCCGGCGACCGCTCGCCGGGGACCGCGACGGCGCGAGCTGAGGCATTATACCCGCTGCCTCTGCGGCACGGAATGACTCCGGGCGAACTCGCGCTGTTCTACGACGACCGCCTGGCGATCCACGCCGCGCCGCGCGTGCTCGCGATGCGCGGCTGGCGACGGTCGATGTGGCAGGACGAGACCGGGCTGCCGTGGACGCGTCCCGCCGCCGACCTGCCGACGCTCGAGAGCGCGCTCGCCTATGCCGCGGTCGTGCCGCTCGAGGCCACGAGCGTGTCCGTCGGGCGGGGAACCGCCGAGCCCTTCCAGCGAATCGGCGCGCCGTGGCTCCGCGCGCGCGAGCTCGCGCGGCTGCTCGCCGATCACGAGCTCTCGGGCGTCCGGTTCGAGGAGGAGTCGTTCACGCCCGACGCGCCCTCGGACGGCAAGTATGCCGGGCGGCGACTGCCCGGCGTTCGCGTCGTGATCACCGACCGCGACCGCTTTCAGACGGCGCGCGTGGGCGCCGCGCTCGTGTGGGCGCTCGCGAAGCTCCACGCCGACTCGCTGCGCGTCGACACGCTGGAGTTCGACCGGCGCATCGGATCGTCGGCGGTGCGCCGAGCGCTGCTGGCCGGCGACGACCCCGACGCCGTGATCGACCGCGAGCTTCCGGGAGTCATCGCGTCGGAGCGGCGGTCGCGACCGCTGCGCCTGTATCGGTGACCGCCGCGCACACGATTTGCACTGGCGGCAACGGCTGAGGCGACAGACGCGCCGGCGAAGTCGTTCCGGCCCGCGTCCAGCCGTTCACATCGAACCGAGGGAATACCATGCGTGTGATCGTGGGCATGCTGATGATGATCGCGGTCGCGGCGTGCGCGCCGCGCCGGGTCGAGGTGCGGACGGGGAGCAACCCCGACGCCGGTCTCGCGATCAACTTCACCAACAACCTGAGCAAGGCCGTCAACGTCTACGTGGTCAACGGCGGCAGCGACATGTTCCTCCGCCAGGTCCCTGCGAACTCGACCGAGCGGCTGCCGGTGTCGGGGGTCGCGAGCGGCGCGAGCGTGCAGCTCAAGGCCACGACGGTGGACGGCGCGAACACCTACCGCAGCGACATGATGACGCTCACCGGGACGCGAGACTGGCGCGTGCCGTGATGTCGTAAGTCGAGACGGGTCGCGTGGTTGCTACAACCCCACGTGCTCGGTAGCTTTCCGGGCCGGAGCGTTCGCTCCGGCCTTTTTGTTTCCCCACCCGATGGTCGCATGACGAAAATCTGGGAGCTCATTCAACGCGGCTACCTCCGCGTGATCGCGCCGATCGGCGATTTCCTCGTTCGCCACCGCGTGAGCCCCAATCTCATCACCACGATCGGCACGATCTGCACGATCATCGGCGGCGGCATCTACGCGACGGGGCACATCAAGACCGCCGGCTGGTGGCTCGGCCTCACCGCGTTCTTCGACGTCCTCGACGGGACGGTGGCGCGCCGGACCGGGAAGTCCACCGTGTTCGGCGCGTTCTACGATTCGACGCTGGACCGCGTGGCCGACGGCGCCGTGATGGGCGGGCTCGCGGTGTTCTTCGCCCGGAACGACGTGCTCCACGGCGTGCCGGAGTGGGCCGGGACGCCCATGGTCGTGATGTCGCTCTTCGGCATCATCGGGGCGTTCCTCACGAGCTACACCCGCGCGCGCGCCGAGGCGCTCGGGATCGACGCGAAGGTCGGGATCCTGCAGCGTCCCGAGCGCGTCACGCTTCTCTCCGCGCCGCAGGCCTTCTTCGGCCTCGCGCTCGGCGGCTGGGTCCTGATGCTCATCGTGGCGCTCCTGACGGTCACGGCGTGGATCACGTCGATTCAGCGCATTCTCTTCGTGTACGCAGCGACCGCGGAGCGCGACGGCCGTGTGAGCGCCGAAACGCCCGCCAGCGCGACGGTGCGGCGCTTCGCGAGCGCGTCGGCCGTCCGCGCTGTCAAGGTTCAAGGAGACTGATCTCACGTGCAGGGTTCTTCCGCGCGCGACTCGCGCGATTCTCGTGACATTCGCCCGGCCTCGGGCAAGCTCGGCATTCTCACCGCGGGGCTCGGCGCGGTAGCGACCACCTTCATGGCCGGCGTCGAGAGCATTCGCCGGGGCTACTCGCAGCCCATCGGGTCGCTGACGCAGATGGCGACGATCCGGCTCGGCAAGCGCACGGACCAGCGCGCCCCGCTCATCCGCGACTTCGTCCCGCTCGCGTCGCTCGACGACATCGTCTTCGGCGCGTGGGACCCGATCCCCGACGACGCGCTCACCGCGGCCCGGAAGGCGGGCGTGCTCGAGGCGGCGGACCTCGAGCGGATCGCCGACTTCATGAAGGCGATCGAGCCGATGCCCGCGGTGTTCGAGAACAAGTACGTCACCCGGATCAACGGGGAGAACGTCAAGCGCGGGAAGAACAAGCGCGAGCTCGCCGAGCAGCTCCGGCAAGACCTGCGCGACTTCAAGGCGAAGCACGGGCTGGACCGGATGGTGATCGTCTGGTGCGCGTCGACCGAGGTCTACATCAGGCCCGGCCCGCAGCACGCGACGCTCGAGGCATTCGAGCGGGCGATGGAGGCGAACGACGAGGCGATCGCGCCGTCGATGCTCTACGCCTGGGCCGCGCTGATGGAGGGGGTGCCGTTCGCCAACGGCGCGCCGAACCTCACGGTCGACATGCCCTGCATGATCCAGCTCGCCAACGAGAAGGGCGTGCCGATCTCGGGGAAGGACTTCAAGACCGGCCAGACCTGGATGAAGACCGTCATCGCGCCCGGCATCAAGGCGCGCATGCTCGGCCTCGCCGGCTGGTACTCGACCAACATCCTCGGCAATCGCGACGGCGAGGTCCTCGACGACCCGGCGTCGTTCAAGACCAAGGAGGAGTCGAAGCTCAGCGTGCTGCACACGGTGCTGCAGCCCGAGCTGTACCCGGAGCTGTACGACAGCTTCTCGCACGTCGTGCGGATCAACTACTATCCGCCCCGCGGCGACAACAAGGAAGGCTGGGACAACATCGACATCTTCGGGTGGATGGGCTACCCGATGCAGATCAAGGTCAACTTCCTCTGCCGCGACTCGATCCTGGCGGCGCCGCTCGTGCTCGACCTGGCGCTGTTCTCGGACTTCGCGCAGCGGGCCGGAATGAAGGGGATCCAGGAATGGCTCTCGTTCTACTACAAGAGTCCGATGGCGGCGCCCGGGCTCCAGCCGGAGCACGACCTGTTCATCCAGCAGACGAAGCTCAAGAACACGCTGCGCCACCTCATGGGCGAGGAGCAGATCACGCACCTCGGCCTGGAGTACTACGCGTCGTGAGGCGGGCCGCCGGGGTCCTCGTCCCGCTGCTGCTGGGGGTCGCCGCGTGCGGCCCCTCGAAGCCCCCGGGCAACCGGCAGTGGACCGACGACCTCGCGATGACGATCACCCCCGACATCATCCCGCCGCGGGCCGCCGAGCGCATCAAGTACACCGTGGTCGTGCGGGACAAGAAGTCCGGGCAGCCCATCGACGCGGGGCAGGGCCGCATCTTCGCGACCAACGTGTCCAAGGCGACCGTCTGGAACGGGCTCGCGAAGGGCGACGGGCCGGGCGAGTACACGACGACGATCTTCTACCCCACCGCCGGCCTGTGGGCCGTCGCGATGGAGTTCCGGCGCGACTCGACGCAGCGCCTCCAGCGCGTCGACTGGCAGCAGGAGGTCGCCGCCGCGACCGACTCGATTCGATAGGGCATCGTCAGAACGATGAGGCACTACCACCGCACGCACATCACGCCCGCCGACGTCCTGGCGCTGGCGGACGAGTTCTTCCCGGCACTCGGCCTGAGCCAGACCGCGAGCGCGGCGCGGGCGCGCACGTTCACCGGCGCGCTCGGCACGCTGCGCCTGTCCGCGAAGCCGGAGGGCGGGCACTACACGTTCGTCGAGGTCGAGACCGACCAGATGGGCGAGAGTCGCCTCGACCGCAACGTGAAGAAGTTCTTCAACACCGTGCACCGCCGGGCCGACCCGAGGCACACGCTCGAGGCGTCGTACTGATGGCGACGGCGGCCGCGGCGCCCGCCGACGCCTCCCGCCCGTCCGCCGCGCTCTCCCGCGACCGGAAGCTCGAGCTGTACTACTGGATGCGGCTGACCCGCTCGCTCGAGGAGCGACTGGTCAACCTCTACCGGCAGACGAAGGTCATCGGCGGGCTGTTCCGGTCGCTGGGCCAGGAGGCGGACGCCGTCGGCAGCGCCTTCGCACTCGAGCGGCGCGACATCCTCTCGCCCCTGATCCGCAACCTGGGCTCGATGCTCGTCAAGGGCGCCCAGCCGGTCGAGATCATCCGGCAGTACATGGCGAAGGGCGACTCGCCGACCAGGGGGCGCGAGCTGAATATTCACTTCGGCGACCTGGATCGTGGCTTCGTCGGCCAGATCTCGCACCTGGGCGACATGGTGCCGGTGATGGCGGGCGTGTCGCTCTCGTTCCGGCTCCGCGGCGAGGACCGCGTAGGCCTCGTCTACATCGGCGACGGCGCGACGTCGACCGGCGCGTTTCACGAGGGGATCAACTTCGCGGCGGTGCAGCGCTGCCCGCTGGTGGTGATCGTCGAGAACAACCGATACGCGTACTCGACCCCGACCCACAAGCAGACCGCGAACCCGCGCTTCGTCGACAAGGCGCTCGCGTACGGCATCCCGGGCGTCGAGGCCGACGGCAACGACGTGCTCGCGGTGTACGATGTGACGAAAGCGGCCGTCGACCGCGCCCGACGCGGCGAGGGCGTGACGCTCATCGAGCTGCACACCTACCGGCGCAAGGGGCACGCGGAGCACGACAACCAGAGCTACGTCCCCCCCGGCGAGATCGAGCGATGGGAGCGGGAGAACGATCCGCTCGACCGCTACGTGGCGGCGCTGACGGACCAGGAGGGCGCGACCCGAGACGAGCTCGCCGCGATCGACGCGCGCGTCCAGTCGGAGATCGACGCCGCGACCGACGAGGCGGAGCGCTCGCCGATGCCCCAGCCGACTGACGCGCTCGTCGGCGTCTACGCCGACCCACCGGCCGAGCCGCCGCTCTGGTTCCGCCGCGACGTGCGCTCGGCGGTCGAGCGGCACGAGCGCGCCGCGGGCTGGGGCGTGTTCGAGACCAAAGAATCCACGGCGAACGACTAGCGGCGCATGGCCGAGACGACATACCTGGAAGCGATTCGTCAGGCGCTCATCGAGGAGATGGAGCGCGACGAGAACGTGTTCCTCCTCGGCGAGGACATCGGCGCCTACGGAGGCGCCTTCAAGGTCACCGAGGGGCTGCTGGCGAAGTTCGGCGAGCATCGGGTCATCGACACGCCGATCTCCGAGGCGGCGATCGTCGGCGCGGCGGCGGGCGCGGCGCACATGGGGATGCGCCCGGTGGCGGAGATGCAGTTCATCGACTTCATCTCGTGCGCGTACGACATGCTCACGAACTACGTCGCGACGGCGCGCTACCGGGCGTTCCTCCCGTGCCCGATGGTCGTGCGCGGTCCGAGCGGCGGGTACGTGCGCGGCGGGCCGTTCCACTCGCAGAACCCCGAGGCGGCGTTCCTGCACACCCCCGGGCTCAAGATCGTGTACCCGGCCACCGCGTCCGACGCCAAAGGCCTGCTGAAGGCCGCGATCCGCGACGAGGACTGCGTGCTCTTCTTCGAGCACAAGTACCTCTACCGGCGCATCAAGGAGGAGCTGCCCGCGGGCGACCACGTCGTGCCGATCGGCAAGGCGCGGCTCGCGCGCGAGGGGAGGGACCTGTCGATCATCACGTACGCCGCGACGGTGTGGAAGGCGCTCGAGGCAGCCGAGCAGCTCGAGAGGGAGGACGGGCTCGCGGTCGAGGTGCTGGACCTGCGCTCGCTGCTGCCGATGGATGACGAGGCGATCGTCGCGACGGTGAAGAAGACGAATCGGGTCCTGATCGTGCACGAGGACACGCGCACGGGCGGGGTGGCGGGGGAGATCGCGGCGCGCATCAACGAGCACGCGTTCGAGTGGCTCGACGCGCCGATCCTGCGCGTCACGGCGGCCGACGTGCCGCTGCCCTACTCGCCCCCGCTCGAGGACTACGTGCTGCCGCAGACGTCCGACATCGTGCGGGCGGCGCGGCAGCTCGCGAGCTACTGACGGTGGAGGAGGCCGAGCATCGCGCGGCGCGCAACATCGGCGTCGGGTGCCTGACGTTCGTGGTGGGGCTGTTCGGCGGCGCGATGATCGCCGTGCTCATCGCCAAGGTCGTGGGGCGGGCAACGGGGTGCGCGGCCGGACCGAACGGAGAGCCGTGCAACTGGTACGTGTACGCCGGGGTGGGGGCGCTCACGGGCGCGCTGCTGCTCCCGACCGTCGCCCTGTCGAAGCTCATCGCCGGCGACCGGGCGGCTCGGCGCGCGAAGCTGGTGGACGCACAGAACTCGAACCGAGGTTGATCCGGTGGCACGCATAGACGTGATCATGCCGCAGATGGGCGAGTCCATCGCGGAGGGCACACTCTCGAAGTGGCTCAAGAAGGTCGGCGACGAGGTGAAGCGCGACGAGCCGATCTTCGAGATCTCGACCGACAAGGTCGACGCCGAGATCCCGGCGCCGAGCGCCGGGGTGATCGCCGAGATCGTGGTGCAGGAGGGGCAGACCGTCCCCGTGCAGACGATCGTGGCGCGGATCGAGACCGAGAAGGGGGCGGTGGTGGAGGCACCAACCGCGCCCGCACCAACCGCGCCCGCACCAACCGCGCCCACGCCGGCCGCACCCGCGCCCGAGCCCGCGGTCCAGACGCCAGCCGCAGTCTCCGCGCCCTCCGCGGCTCCGGCCGGCGACGGCAACACGTTCGAGGAGCGCGTCCGCACGAAGTCGTCCCCCCTCGTCCGCAAGATCGCCGCCGAGCATGGGATCGAGATCGCGGCGCTGCGCGGCTCGGGCGTCGCGGGACGGGTCACGAAGAAGGACATCCTCGAGGCGATCGAGGCCGGCACGGCGACCAGGCCCGCCGCCGAGCCTCAGGCTCCGCGATTCGCGGGCGTCGCGACGCCGCCGCCCTCGATGCACGCCCCCGGCGGCGTCGAGTCGCACGGGCCCGCGCCGGAGCCGTGGCCGGGCGACGTCGTGGAGCCGATGTCCAAGATGCGCGCGCTGATCAGCGATCACATGATCCAGTCGCGCCGCACCTCCGCGCACGTGACGTCGTTCATGGAGATCGACTTCACGCGCATCGCCCGCATCCGCGCCCAGCGCCGGCGCGACTTCGAGGCCGCGAGCGGCCTCAAGCTCACCTACATGCCGTTCATCATCAAGGCGACCGTCGATGCCCTCAAGGCGTTTCCGGTGGTCAACGCCTCGGTCGCCGGCACGAACGTGATCTACCGCAAGCAGTACAACATCGGTGTCGCGGTCGCGCTCGATTGGGGACTCATCGTCCCCGTGATCAGGCACGCGGACGAGCTCTCCATCACCGGGCTCACCCGCACCCTCAACGACCTCGCCAACCGGGCCCGCGCGAAGAAGCTCAACCCGAACGAGGTGCAGGACGGGACGTTCACGATCACGAACCCCGGCGTGTTCGGCTCGCTGATGGGCACGCCGATCATCAGCCAGCCGCAGGTCGCCATCCTCGGCGTCGGCGCGATCGAGAAGCGGCCCAAGGTCATCACGGGCGCCGACGGCGAGGACACCATCGCCATCCGAAGCTGCGCCTACTTCTCGATCTCCTTCGACCATCGCCTCATCGACGGGGCGGTGGCCGACCAGTTCCTCGCGCACGTGAAGCGGGGGCTCGAGACGTTCCCCGATTCGGGCGTCTGAGAGGGACGGCAGCGGGATGCCCCGAGCACTCGCCGTGTACCGCTCGATCGTGCCGGCCCCGAGCCGGGCCGACTACCTCGCCCGGCTCCGCGTGCGGAAGGAGCACTTCAAGCGCGCGAATTGCAATTTCTGGGTGTTCGAGGAGAGCGAGCTCGCCGGCGCGTTCCTCGAGTTCACCGAGGCCGGCGACCAGGATACGCTCGAGGCGGCCCTCGCCGCCGCGCCCGACGCGCCGCCGCTCGCGCCGCGCGTCTACACCGAAGTCGTGCTCAGCTGATGTCCGAGCTGACAGCCACCGATCCCGACCCTTCGCACCCGTAGGCCAATGCCCACCCGATCCCTCGTAGTCGACGGCGCGAGCTGGGACGTCTTCCCGTCAGGCTTCGTCACGCAGTACAGCCAGGACGAGTTCGGCCTGATCTTCGTCCGCGGCGAGGGGGCCCAGCGCGTCATGCGCGTGACGCGCTACTCGCCGCAGGGGACGCGCTCGCGGGAGCAGTCCCTGGCCGAGCTCACCGACGACCAGCTCCGCGAGCTCTTCACGTACTCGCAGCCGAGCTTCACCTCCCCCGAGCTGAAGTACGCGCCGGGTCCGGCGGGCGCGGACCGGACCACGTGACCGACGACCCAGTCGGCGACACAGCGGTCGGGCCGCCCGACCCGCCCGCCCCGGCGGCGTTCGTCGACCTGCACGCGCACACCACGGCCTCGGACGGCTCGGCGTCCCCCGAGGAGCTCGTGGCGGCCGCGCGCGCGGCCGGTTTGGCCGCGGTCGCCGTCACCGACCACGACACGATCGCCGGCGTGCGGCCCGCGCAGGAGGCGGGCGCGCGCGCCGGGGTGCGCGTGGTCGCCGGAGTCGAGCTCAGCGCCGTACAGGGCACGCTCGAGGTCCACATCCTCGGCCTCCATCTCTCCCGCGCCGAGGTGCTCGAGGAGGCGCTCGTCCAGTTCCGCGACACTCGCCTTCGGCGTGCCGAGGAGATGGTGCGCCGCCTCAACAGCATCGGCGTCATGGTGACGCTCGACGCGGTGCTCCGCGAGGCGGCCGGCGGCGCGGTCGGGCGGCCGCACGTCGCGCGCGCGATCATCGGCGGCGGCTGGGCCCGCGACAACCGGGAGGTCTTCGAGCGCTTCCTCGGCACCGGACGCCCGGCGTTCGTGCCCAAGCACCGCCTCACGGCGCCGGACGCGATCGGCCTCATCCACGACGCCGGCGGCCTCGCGATCTTCGCCCATCCGGGCCCCATCGGCACGCCGAGCCGGGTCGACGCGCTCGTCGCCGCGGGGCTCGACGGGCTCGAGGTGCGGCATCCCGGCCACCCGCCGGAGGAGACCCACCGGCTCGCCGCCCTCGTCGAGCGCCTGCGGCTGGTGCCGAGCGGCGGCGCGGACTGGCACGGCGCGGCCGAAGGGCCGCGCCGGCTCGGGAGCATGGAGGTCCCGCTGGAGTGGATGGAGCGGCAGGAGGCGCGCCTCGCCGCCCGCGCCGCGCGCGAGCGCGTCGCCTGACGTGCGGCTCGACGGCCGCGTCGCGCTCGTCACCGGCGCCGGACGCCGCATCGGCCAGGCGATCGCCCTGGCGCTGGGCGCGCGCGGGGCGCGCGTCGCCGTGCACTACAACGCGAGCGACGCGGGCGCGCTGGCGACCCGCGACGGAATTCGCGCCGCCGGCGGCGCCGCCGAGGTCTTCGCCGGCGACCTCACCCGCCCCGACGCGCCGGAGGTCCTCGTCAGGCAGGTGGTCGACGCGATGGGCGCCATCGACGTGGTCGTGAACTCGGCGGCCGTGATGCGCCGGACGCCGATCGGCGAGGTGACGCCCGAGGCGTGGGACGAGATGTTCGCGCTCAACCTCCGCGCCCCGTTCTTCGTCGCCCAGGCCGCCGCGCGGGCGATGGCCGGCCGCGGCGGCGCGATCGTCAACATCGCCGACCTGGCGGCGTTCGAGACCTGGCCCGCGTACGTGCCGCACGGCATCAGCAAGGCCGGCGTCGTGCAGATGACGCGCGCCCTCGCGCGCGCCCTCGCGCCGGCGATCCGGGTCAACGCGGTCGCCCCCGGCGCCGTCCTGCTCCCCGAGCAGTGGGCCGAGGAGACCGCCGGCCGCCTCGCCCGCACGACCCCCCTCGCCAGGCTCGGCGACCCCGAGGACGTGGTCCGCGCGGTGCTGTACCTCCTCGAGGCCGACTTCGTGACCGGCGAGACCATCATCGTCGACGGCGGTCGCCACGTCCGACATTAGCGAGGGGCGATAGATTACCGGCAGCCTCTTCGACACTGCGATGCCGACGACCTCCGAAACTCTGCTCATCATCGGCAGCGGCCCCGCCGCCTGGACCGCCGCCGTCTACGCGGCGCGCGCGAGCCTCGACCCGGTCGTCTACGAGGGCGAGGCGACGCGCGAGATGATCCCCGGTGGCCAGCTCATGTGGACGACCGACATCGAGAACTTCCCCGGCTTCCCCGAGCCGGTCGGCGGCCAGGAGCTGATGGAGCGCATGCGCGCCCAGGCCGTGCGCTTCGGCACCCGCGTGGTCTCCGAGGGGATCGCGACCGTCGACTTCTCCGGGCACCCCTTCCGCCTCACCACGTCGAGCGGCGCCGCGGTCGAGGCGATGGCCGTGATCCTCGCCACGGGCGCCCGCGCCAACTGGCTCGGACTCCACAACGAGGAGCGGCTGGCCCGCACCGGCGGCGGCGTCTCCGCCTGCGCCGTCT
>JADMIO012757504.1_pt1 | contig 22106 bp, 18 predicted proteins | sample 8958161 | NCBI WGS metagenome assembly JADMIO01 (sample SAMN16585339, study PRJNA669376) | soil metagenome | isolation source: Crop rotation soil | place: USA: Cullars Rotation, Alabama | collected 2011
GGCCGCGACTTCAAGTCACGTGAATTCCAAGCTTCGGATCCCACTGTGCTGGAAAGTGACGTGGTGGTCCAGCATCGGGGGCGACTGGTCAAGACACTCGGAGACGGGCTGCTCGCCACCTTCGACGGCCCCGCTCGCGCGGTGCATTGTGCACGTGCTCTGCTGGAGGCTGCCCAGCGCAGGGGCATCACCCTGCGCGCCGGACTCCACACCGGCGAGATCGAACTGCGCGGTGCAGACATCGCCGGGATCGCGGTGGTCATCGCCAGTCGAATCTCCACCCTCGCGGGGCCGAACGAAGTGCTCGTCTCGCGGACGGTTGTCGACCTGACCGCCGGATCGGGACTCCAGTTCGAACCCCGTGGCGAACATGCGCTCAAGGGCGTACCAGACAGTTGGACAACCTTCGCTCTCCGCAAATCTGCCTGAGCCACTCCTGGCGAGGGCATCCTCTATCGGCACTCGAGGGATGCTCGTTGGAGCTCCCTCGTTCTTCATGGGCGGCCTCGAGTTGTTGGACCGTTGCCGCGGCGGAATGGGACACTTCGCGTGATGGCCGGGTTGCCGTCGGGGACGGTCACCTTCCTCATCACCGACCTCGAGGGCTCGACGCGCCTGTGGGAGGAGCATCCCGGCGCGATGCCGGGTGCCCTGGTGCGGCACGACGAGATCCTGCGAGGCGCGATCGGGGACCGCGACGGGGTGGTGTTCTCCGAGATGGGCGACGGCATGGCCGCAGCCTTCACTTCGCCGTTCGGCGCGGTGATGGCCGCGCTGGAGGCGCAGCTCGCGCTTCGAGACGAGTCCTTCGGTGTCGTCGGCCCGCTGCGGGCCCGGATGGGACTTCACACTGGTGAAGGGGTGCTGCGTCCCGATGGGCACTACGTGAACGCGCCGTTGAACCGTTGTGCACGACTCATGGCGGTGGCGCACGGCGGTCAGGTGGTGTGTTCGGACACCGTGGCCGCGCTCGTGCGCGACGGGCTGGACCCGCAGGTCACGCTGATCGATCTGGAGGAACACCGCCTTCGGGATCTGGCCGAGCCGGTGCGTGTGTACCAGCTGACCCGTCCTGGTCTGCGCCGGGAGTTTCCACCCTTGCAGTCGATGGATGCGCTTCCGGGGAACCTTCCGGTGCAGCTGACGTCGTTCGTGGGCCGCGACGCCGAGATCGCCGGGATCGGGGAGGCGCTGGACGAGAGGCGGATGGTGACCGTCACCGGTGTCGGGGGAGTTGGCAAGACGCGCTTGGCGGTGCAGGTCGCGGCGGAGGTGTTGCCGAGGTTCCGGGACGGGGCGTGGCTGTGTGAGCTCGCTGTCTCGGATGACGACGAGGCGATGGGTCAGGTCGTCGCGGCGCAGCTGGGCGTGTCGCAACGTCCGGCGATGTCATTGGCGGCAAGCGTCAGCGACTACCTGCGTTCCAAGGAGCTGCTGTTGGTGTTGGACAACTGCGAGCAGCTCCTCGGCCCCGTAGCTGATTTCGCCGAGCAGGTCCTCCGAGAGTGTCCTGGGGTGCGGATCCTCGCGACCAGCCGCGAAGGCCTCGGAGTCGCCGGGGAGCACACATGGCTGCTCCGGTCCCTTGCGGTTCCGAAACCGACCGAGACCGACATCGCGTCGAGTGATGCGGTGACCTTGTTCATCGAACGCGCCAACGCCGCCCGCGGGTCGTTCACGCTCGATGCGTCCAACGCGGCCTCGGTCGCGGAGATCTGTCGCCGCCTCGACGGGATCCCCCTGGCGATCGAGCTCGCCGCCGCTCGTGTGGTGTCGATGACCGCCTCGGAGATCCGCAGCCTGCTCGACGAACGGTTCCGGCTCCTCACCGGGGGGCGGCGCAAGTCCGTCGAACGTCACCAGACCCTGCGCGCCACCGTCGACTGGTCGTACTCGCTGCTCACCGAGACCGAACGCATCGTGTTCGACCGGCTAGGTGTCTTCGCGGGCAGTTTCGACGCGCCGGCCGCGCAAGCGGTCGTGACGGGGGATGGCATCGAAGCGTGGGATGTCATCGACGCGCTCGGCGAGCTCGTCGCCAAGTCGATGATCGTGGCCGAAGACACCGCAGCGGACACGACCCGCTACCAGGTGCTCGAGACCCTGGGCCAGTACGCGCGGGAACGTCTCGACGAGCACGACGACACCGACGAGTGGCGTCGCCGCCACGCCGAGTACTTCGCCACCTGGGCCGAACAAGCAGGACCAGCTCTCGTTGGGCCCGACGAGCTGGTCTGGCGGGCCCGCGAGATCGCCGAGCGCGACAACCTCCGTGCCGCAGTCACCTGGGCCCTCGATCGCGACTCCCCTGACCTTGGCCTCGCCCTGCGCGTCATCGCCGCACTCGCCCACGAGGCTCAGCTCAATCCTGCGTCGGGTATCGGGGCCTGGGCCGAGCGGGCGCTGGCCCACGTCGAGACCACCTCACATCAGCTGCGCTACGCGGTGACTGCTGCCGCGGCGCAACACCAAGTCAACCTCGGGAACTACCCACACGCCCAGCAACTCGCACAGCGGGCGATCGGCGACGGCGTACCCGTGGGAGCGCCCGCTCCCGCGGACGCCCACACGACGCTCGCGATCAGCACGGTGATGCTCGGGGACGCGCCAGGAGCGTTGGCGATCGCGCTCGACGCGGCGCGGCGGCTCGACCGCGACGAGCCAGGCTCACCAGCCGCCGTGTACGCCCATTCCATGGTCGCGGTGTTCGCGGCGGCGTCGGGTGATCCGATCGCCCTCCCCGAAGCCGAGCTTGCGCTCCGTCGAGCACGCGAGATCGCCAACCCCACGGCCCTGGCCGCCGCCGTCTACGGATTCGGGATGGCCCGGATCGCCGACGACCCCGCCGGAGCGCTTGCCGCAGTTGACGAGAGCATCGCGCTCTTGCACCAGAGTGCCAGCCCCAACTTGTTGGCGGCGGCCCTCGTGGACGCGGCGGGTCTACGGGTGCGGACCGGCGACCTTCCCCACGCCGCGCGTGACCTCCGCGAGTCGATCGAGCGATCCCACCAGGCCGGCACTCGCGTGACCATCTACACCGGCGTCTGGTGGGGGATCGAGCTCCTCATCGGCCTCGAGCACTTCGAACAGGTCGCCGTGTTCGACGGCATCGCGAGCAACGGACTCCCCGCCGAACATCGCGCCGTGAACATCTCACCCCAGGTCGGCGAACGCGAAGTGGCCCACCAGCGGGCTGCAGTTGCCTACGCATGTGCCGCGTACGGACCAGAACGCTACGACGCCGCATTCCAGACCGGCGCGGCAATGACCTACGACCAGGCCGTCGAGTACACCCTCCGAGCTCTCGACGCCGTGATCGACGAAGCCAACGCCCGCCGAGATTGACCGTGCAGGAACGCCTGGAACACGCCCCCCTGACGCTGCCGGATCTATGGCGTCGACATCGGTCGGGCGCACGGTGCGGCGCGATCGTCCCGTCCTCGCACGAGCGCATCGGTCGGAGCACACCCGGAGAGGGTGCGCCTACCGAGCGACCGCTCGAGCACAACCGTGACCTCCTTGGAAGTGAGATCGTCCGTGCAGTCGGCGTTGCGTTCGCGCTTGATGTGGGCGGTGATCGTCACTGATCGGGCGGTCTCGTCGACGTTGATCCCCTCGTACTCGTTGCAGGTGCTGCTTCCCACCCAGACGCGCAGCTCGAGGGAGCGTCCGCTCGTTCGGAGCAATGACCACTCACTCGTTCCCGACTCCCAGTCGGGCGCCACGCACCACGCCACGACGAGGACGCTCACCGCGAGAACGACCGCCCAGATTCCGAGCCGGACTCCTCGCCGCAGCCGTGGTCCCTCGATGTGGTCATCCACCGTCAGAAGTGTTGCCGAAGTCGGGACGGAGAATCGTGGTCAGGGGCCTCCTTGGGCCCGAGATTCGGTTGGACGCGGCGACCGGACGCAAGCCGCCCTGGTCACTGCACCCGGGTCAGCCGTACCGCCATGTAGGGCCGGCCTGGGAGGTCCACGTCGTGCGGTCCCTGATGGATACCTGCATCAGTGATCGTCATGGCCCAGGTGTCGATCACCTCGTAGCGGTAGCTGTCGTCCGCGCCGAGCTCGAACCGGCGGGTGCGCGGCTGCAGGAAGCCGAGGTACTGCAGGACGTACTCGCCGGGGACGCCGGTGGTGGCGTACCCCCAGCGGGTCAGGTCGGCGCGCGGTTCGAGGCCGTCGGGCGCGTCCTCGATGATCGAGCGGAGGAACGCGATCCGGGCCGGGCTGGTGCCGTGCAGCTGACCGCCCTTCGACCACCAGAGCAGGTCATCGGGGTGGGCATAGGTCTCGCCATGGGTCACGTAGCCGCCCCGGAGCACCCCCTCCCAGACACGGCGCGTGAGCTCCTCGCCGCTGATGTTCCCCCAGGACATGTCGATGTCACCCTCATAGGCGCACTCGTCCACCACCACGGGCTTCTCCCACTGATCGCGCCACTCGGTGGTGTTCTCGGTGGTCCGGAACTGGTCGGTCTTCTGCAGGCTGCAGTGAGTGACCCACGGCTTCGAGTGGTCGTAGATGCGTCGACCGTTGTGCACGCCGAGCAGGTGCGCGTGGGCGTCGAGCTCGTGGACCATGGTGCCGAACCGTTCCCAGTCGGCGTCGTCCTTCGACCACATGAAGTCGTACTCGTTGGCGAGCGACCACCAGACGTTGGCGTGCGCGCCGAGCCGGGCCACGACGTAGCGCAGGTAGCGATCATCGCCTGAGGGCGGCAGGTCTGCATAGCCCCACCGGTCGTACGGGTGGAGCAGGATCAGGTCCGCTTCGATGCCGAGCCGGCCAAGATCCTCGACGCGCGCTTCGAGATGGCGGAAGAACCGCGGATCGAAGCGGGTGGCGTCGAACGTGCCATCGTCGAGGCGCTCGAACGCGTGCAGCTCCGGCTCGTTGTCGTTGAACAGGTACGCCTTCGGGAACACGCACATTCGCACCTTGTTGAACGGTGACTCCGCCAGGGTCGCAAGGGTCTGCTCCTCCAGCTGGTCACCTTGGTGCGTCCAGGCGTAGCAGGTGGTCCCGAACGGCCGGTATCGCGTCCCGTCGGCGTGGGCGAAGTCGAACGTGTCGGCCACACCGACGGGGCCGTGCGCCTCGGCCGACGGGGGTCCGCAGGTGAAGGTGCCCTCGATGGCGTCGAGGGAGCGGGCGTTGCTCGATGTCCGGAAGGTCCACCCGCCCTCGATGTCAGGCATGACCCGGATGCGGTACGTGCCGTCACCGTCGTAGAACCCCAGTGCTTCGACGGTCCGATCGGCGCTGCGGAATACCGCCCGCAGCTCGACATCGGTGAACGGGTTGCCGTGCGACGGCCCATGGAGCACGACCTCGGCGACGGCCCACCGCGGCGTGGGCAGCGGTGCCTTGTACGCCGCCGATCCTCGAGCGACGTCCGCGGCCTCGTAGGCATCGGAGTAGACGTCTGGTCGATCGTCCGCCTCGGGCTCTGTTACGTCGGCGAGCCGACCCACCAGCTCGTCGAGCGCAGGCGAATCGAGGCCGAGCATGTCGGTCAGGTCCTCGAGCGTGAAGGACTTGATGAGATCGAGGTACGGCGAATCCCGCAGCTGCGGGAAGGCCTCGAGGACCTGCTCGGTTGCCTCCGGCACCCGCAGGATGCGGCCGAGCTTCGTCTGCGCGGTGAACGTCACCAGCGCTCGGCTGCGGCGTCGAGGGTGAGGGGCCGTGCGTAGGACAGGTCTTCGCGGTCGCGGGTGCCGTACGGGTAGCTCTGCGACGCGAAGAACGACGACGAGACAAGTCGCGCGTCTGCCGTGTACGCAAGCTCGACCGTCGATCGACGCAGCGCGATGCGCCATGTGCCGTCGCGGCGCTCGAGGCGGTCGAGGTACCGGCCGCACATCACCGTCGCCGTGCTCGCATCCGGGGTGAGCATCGTGACGAGCACGTAGCTCTCGGCATGGGCTTCGTCACCGTCGATGTCGCAGCGGTGCGTGGTGATGTTGTGGAGGTGCTGGCGGGATGTCGCGGCGTGCACCTCGTTGGCCCAGGCGGCGTAGTCCGGCCCGGCGTTGACGGTCGTTCCGTGCTCGTCGATCCCGTCGTCGAGGTACGTGGACCTCAGGAGCTCCACGTCGTGGCGGTCACATCCTCGGGCGTGGTTCGCGATGCAGTCGAGGATCGCGGCGCGGTCCTCGAGGTGCTGCACCTTGCGCTCGAGTGCCCCGAAGTCGGCTTCGTCCATCACCGCGTCATCTCCTTGTCAGACCCCAGCTGGTCCGGGGCCGCCGTGCATGTAGAGGGTCTGACCGGAGCAGAAGCTCGAGGCGTCGGAGGCGAAGAACAGGACGCCGTAGCCGATCTCCTCGGGCTCGCCGAGGCGGCCGGAGGCGTTGGTCAGGCCGATCGCATCGGGTTCGAGGCCGTAGCGGGCCGCGTCGTCGAGCAGTGATGCCGCTCTGACTGCCCCGACGGCGATCGCATTGACCCGGATGCCCTTGCGGGTCCAGGCCGATGCCATGGACCCGGTGAGGTTGTTCACCCCGGCCTTGGCCGCGCCGTACGGCGCCGCCTGTGGCATGGCGATCAGGCTGGCGCCCGACGAGATGTTGACGATTGCACCGCGTCCCAGTTCGAGCATCGGCTTCGCCGCGGCCCGGGACAGGTGCCAGACACTGCCGAGGTTCACGGCGAACACATGCAGCCACTCGTCCTCGGTCCACTTGGCGATCGACTTCGTCTCGGCGCCGCCCGCGTTGTTCACGAGGATGTCGACCCGTCCCATGGCGGTGAGCGCGGCGTCAACCAGCTGTTGGCAGCCGTCCGGCTGGGTGACATCGGTGGGTCGGGCCAGGGCGCGCCGGCCGAGGGCACGGATCTCCTCGGCCGTGGACTCGAGCGGCTCGGGTCGCCGTCCGGCGAGCACGATGTCGGCGCCGTGCTCGGCCAGCACCAGCGCGGTGCCGCGGCCGATACCGGTGCCGCCGCCGGTGATGATCGCCACCCGGCCAGTGAGATCGAACCGATCCATCAGATGACGGCACCTCCGTTCGGGGCGATCACCTGTCCGGTGATGAAGCCGGCCTGCTCCGAGCAAAGGAATGCGCACGCCGCGGCGATGTCATCGACCGTGCCGAGGCGGCCGGCCGGCACCATGCCGGCGATCACCTCGGTCGCGGGAAGGTGACCGGCATCCTGCGCCGCACGGAGCATCGGCGTGTCCACGGTGAAGGGCGGGATCGTGTTGGCCGTGATGCCCTTGCTGGCGAACTCGGCGGCGATCGTCTTGGTCAATGCGATCACGCCGCCCTTCGAGGCGGAGTAGTGCGCCTGCCGTGGCGACGCGGTCTGACCGGCCGCCGAGGAGATGGTCACGATCCGTCCCCATCTGGCCCCGACCATGTCGCCGATGGCGGCTTGGATGCAGTGGAACGTGCCGCTGAGGTTGACCGCGAGGGTCTCGGCCCACTGCTCTGCGGTGATGTCCTGGAACCTGACGAACCCCGAAGTGGCCGCACTCGTCACGAGGATCTCGACCGGGCCGAACGTTGAACGTGCGTGGCCGTACGCAGCCTCGATCGCCTGGCGCTCGGCGACGTCGACCTGACAGCCGATTGCTTGCGCGCCGCTGGCCACCAAAGCGTCGGCGGTCGCGGTGGCGGCATCATCGTCGAGATCGAGCACGGCGACCGCGTGACCCGCGCGTGCAAGGTGCTCGGAGATGGCGCGACCCACGCCCGAGCCGCCACCGGTAACCACCGCAACGCGGCCCACGACGGTCATCCGACCATGGCTGGCATCGAGTCCCAGCCACGCACGGTTGAGGTCGGCGCGCGCCGGGCCGCGTCGGTGTCGATCTCCCATTCCGGCCAGCGGTTGAGGACCTCGTCGAGGGCTACCCGTCCCTCGATGCGGGCAAGGGCGGCGCCGAGGCAGTAGTGCGCTCCGTAACCGAACGTGAGTGACTGGCCGATGTTGCGGTGGATGTCGAAGCGGTCGGGATCGACGAAGCGCCGCTCGTCACGGTTGGCCGCCGCCACCATCAGCAACATCGCGCTCCCGGCCGGAATGACCTGCCCGTGGTATGTGACGTCCTCGGCGACGTAGCGAGCGACGTTCGGGCCTGGCGGCTCGAAGCGCAGCAGCTCCTCGATCGTCCTCGCGACGAGCGACCGGTCCTTGACCACCTCGGCCCGCTGGTCCGGGTGGTCGGCCAGCACCTGGCCCATCCATCCGAACAACCGACCGGTCGTCTCCACGCCCGCGCCGGCGATCACCGCGATGAACGTGAGGAGCTCGTCCTGGGAGAGCTTCCGGCGCGTGCCCGAGAGATCCTCGAACTCGACGTTCAGCAGTTCGGTGACCAGATCGTCCGACGGGTGATCAGCGCGCCATGCGACGTACTCCGCGTAAGCCTTCCCGGTGAAGTACCGCTCCTTCGTGACCTGAAGAGGCTCGCCTGGCTTGTTGCGCAACTTGCGGACCGCTGCGTCACGCACCGACGGCTGGTCGGCTTCGGGGATGCCCATCAGCATGCCGATCGCCTTGACCGGCATCTGCGCGCCGAGGTCGAGCACGAAGTCGAACCGCGTGTCGCCCTCGAGCGGATCGAGGCACGCCGCGCAGAAGGCCCGGATCTGGTCCTCGAGCTTCTTCATGCGCCCGGGTGTGAACGCCCGCGCGACGAGCGCCCGGTGCATGGTGTGCTCAGGCGGATCCTCGTTGATGAAGACACCAGGCGGCATGACCGGGTCGGCCTTCACGACCTCGAGGATGTCGCCCCTGGCCGAGCTCAGGCGCGTGACGTCCTTCAACGCTGCTTCGACGTCGGCGAAACGGCTCAGCCCCCAGAAATCGAGCCGCTCGTTGCGATACAGCGGCGCATCGTCCCGCAACCGCTTGTAGGTCGGATACGGGTCCGCGTCGATCTCGACGTCGTACGGGTCGTAGTAGAGCTCGCCGGCCACCGCACCCCTTCAGTGTCTCAGGTGTTGTACGTCTGTATAGCAGCCTGCCTTACAGTCGTACAGCGGCGCCTGCAACACTGGTCGCGATGGCAACGGCGCGCCGTGTCGGCGCAGAGACCTCGAAGAAGCGAGGCGAGCTCCTCGACTGCGTCGAGCGGCTCATGGCCACCCTGGGCTACGCCGCGGTTACCTACCGAGCAGTCGCTGCGAAAGCCGGTGTCACCTCGGGCCTGGTCCAGTACTACTTCCCCACCCTCGACGACCTCTTCAGCGCCGCCATCCGTCGACGTTCTGCGCAGAACCTCGACCGTCTCACCGCCGCGCTGGAGGCACGACCGGACGAACCGTTGCGAGTGCTGTGGGAGTACAGCCAGGAGGAGTCGACAGCGGCACTGACCACGGAGTTCCTGGCCCTCGGCAACCACCGCAAGTCGATCGCCTCGGAGATCGCCGACGTCAGCGAGCGGATCCGCGAACTCCAGCTAGAAGCCATCGCTCGCCACTCGCCCTCCGACGGGCTCACCCTCGACGGCCTCTCTGCGGGCGTCCTGCTCTTCCTCATCACCGGCGTCCCGAAGCTCGTCCGGCTCGAGGAGGGTGTTGGCCTGTCATCGACCCACGACGAGGTGCGCCGCTTCTTCGAGTCCTACCTCGATGCCGCCGAGCCAAGCACGCGGCGACAGAAGCGACGACGCTGATCCCCCCGAATCTGACGTCGTCCGGGTGTCCCGGGAGGCCGCACCGGATACGAGGAAACCTTGGCCGAGCAGACGTCGTTGTTGCCGGACCGAAGGTCGGACCAGGCGAGGTGCATCCGCCATTCGAGCTCATCGCGAGCGATGGGTGGTTCTGGCTTCCGGCTGAGTTGACGAGGACCTTCTTCGCGCCGAGCCCGCCAGAGTTGACGATGCTCGATAGCTGTGCCGGTTGGCGGCGAGGCCGTCGCCCACCGGCACCTCGGTAACAGTCCCCACGCAGATATGCGTGTGCGGTACGGGGCGGGTTACGCCCACGTCGAGGGGCATCGGTGCGCGCCCATCTGTTGAGCCACGAACGGGGCCGTGGGCATCTCTCGGGCGGTCAGTCAGGCAGTGTCAACGCACGGTACATCTGTGCCCCTGCCCCGATCCCACCCCAGTGCTCGATGATCTTGCCGTTCTCCACGCGCCACATCTCTACGTGATCGACCGTCACGACTCGGTCAGTGGCCGGGACGCCGAGCACCTCGCCGACATGGCGGAAGCGGTTTCGACTGCGGTGGACCACGAGGTCGCCCTCCGCAACGAGAGCGCTATCGAGCCGCTCGATGAACTGCAGACCAGAGAAGAACCGTCCTTGCCGTGCGCCCGTGTGCGCGAGATCGCCGGCCCAGGTGTGGGACCAATACGCATCGTCGAAGCATTCGCTGATGACATCCATGTTCCAGCCGCCGCCCGTCGATCCGTGATCGAGGAAACGGCGCACCACTTCCTTGGGTGTCTGGTCAGCCACGGGCGAACCCTAGAGCGCCCACCCGTCGACCCTCGCTCCGCCCCGAATCGACGCTCAGGGCGAGCTGGGCGCTTCGCCCTTGGCGCTCGACGATGAGAATCGAACCGGTGTACAGGGCTTCGCAGCACCGCTGACGACCCGGAGAAGTCCCTGGTCAGAGCCCATTTCTAGCAGGACTGAGGTCCACCGGGGAGCAGATTGGGAGCGGACTCCCGGCCATCCACGGACCTTCGCGGGCACCTCGGGTGAGCGGAGCACTTCGGTCGCGATGGGCACCGCGGGTGTGGGGCTTCCCCGACCGACACCAACACGTCGGGGATGCTTCGCAGCGAACGCGGGTTACTGCTTGGATCCGCTGTCGGTGACCGCGGTGAGGTGGCGGAGTGTCCACACGTCAACCGCGATCAGCGGCAAGGGGGCACCGGCAGCGCTCGCTGCGCCGGCAACCCCGAGTCGTCGGGACATCGCGATAGCGGCCACCACGTCAGCCGCTTCGTTTGCCAGCCAGAGCTGAACCCATCGGCGGGTCTCACCGGCTCTGCTGGGATCCAGCGTGGAGAGAAGGCAGCCGAGGCCGAACAGCGCATCGCGGATGCCGACGGTGCGCGCGAACAGCACCAAGGAACTGCTGGGTTTCTCATCGCCCAGCATTCCTCGCAGAACACGTCCGGTGCCGAACGCCAAGGTCGTACCGATTCCCACCCGTATCAGGGCCGCGGTGCGAACAACGGTGAGGGGCTTCACGGTCCGACGGTACAGACGCCGGGGCCCAGCGGCGAGGAGTTCGGCCTCAGCCCCCAGACGTGGTCCCCCGCGCGTGTGCGACTGCGAGGGACCCAAGGCCGACCTCGGCGGCGAGATGAGCCCAGAACGCGGCGTCGGTCTGCGGTCGGTCGATCACCAGCGATGCCAGGCGTGCGACCGCTGCACCGAGCCACGTCGCGCCGACCGCAGCGGAAATGCCGTCGGGTCAGACGGAACGCGGAGAAGGGGCTCCCACCGCAGTGGGAGCCCCTTCACATCGTTGTGCGCGCCGGGTTAGTCGCGGGCGGCTTGCGCGATGAGCTGCGCGACGGCGGCGGGCTGGGACAGGTAGATGGAGTGGCTGCCAGGGGCTTCGATGACCGTGGAGCCGGCCCGCTCTGCCATCGCCCGCTGGGCGGGCGGCGGGATCATCCGGTCGTCGGTGGCGACGAGGTACCAGCTGGGCTTCGTGCGCCACGCGGCTTCGGTCACTTCACCAGCGAGGGCCCCGACGCCCCACGGGACCTGCGAGTCGGCCATGAACGCGGCCTCGGCGGCGGGGAGGTCGCCGGCGAACGACGCCGGGAACTTCTCACGGTCGAGGAAGAGGAAGCCGTCGTCGGGTGGGAGGATCGGCGGCACGGGAGCTCCGGGGGGTGGATCGGCGATGAGCGTGTTGACCGATTCGCCCTTGTCCGGTGCGAACGCCGCGATGTACACGAGGCTGGCCACTCGGTCGTCGTTTCCTGCCTCGGTGATGACTGCTCCTCCGTAGGAGTGTCCGACGAGGACGACGGGGTTGGCCTGGCGGTGGATGATCTGCTTGGTGGCGGTGACGTCACCTTCGAGGGACAGCGTGGGGTTCTGCACGATGCTGACGTCGAAGCCGTCGCTCTTGAGCAGGTCGTATACGGCCTGCCAGCCGGATCCGTCCACGAAGCCTCCGTGGACGAGGACGATGTTTCGTGTGCCAGTCATGCCTGTTCTCCTGGTTGGGTGCGTGGATGAGTGGACGGGACGAACGTATGAAGAACGGCCCGATGATCGAGTCCACAGATCCGCGTAGTCATCGAGGCGCGTAGCAGCGCGCGTGGCGCGTGTCAGGCGTGCAGTGCGTCGGCGAGTTGGCGCCGAGAGGTCAAGCCGAGCTTCTTGAACACCTTGCGGAGGTGGTAGTCGACAGTGCTCGCGCTCAGGAAGAGCTGCGTTGCGATCTCGGGGTTGGTGGCCCCGGTGGCTGCGAGGTGGGCGATTTGGAGTTCTTGGGGGGTTAGGTCCGTCTGGTGTTCGACGGAGCGCTTCCGGGCTCGTTCGCCCGTGGCCGCCAGCTCCAGTCGAGCCCGGGCCTCGAAGGCCGCAGCCCCCATCCGCTCGAAGAACGCGTGCGCTGTTCGCAACTGATCGCGCGCCTCGAGACGTCGATTCGCCCGCCGTAGCCACTCGCCGTACACCAGGTGGCTGCGGGCGAGGTCGGTCGTGACCGGCGTTCGGCCGAGATGCTCGAGGGATTCCTCGAAGTGCTGCTCGGCGTGCGCACCGTCATCGCAGAGTCCCTGGGCTCGAGCGAGCAGCCCGAGCGCCCACGACGTTCCGGCCGCGAGTGCGCGCTTCTGCAGCCGCGTCAGAGCCGCGGCTGCGGCGGCAGCTTCGCCGCATCGGGTCGCAGCCTCGATGAGGTTGGGGAGGATGGGGTTGCCGTAGGGCGGCGGATCGTCTTCGAACACGAGCTGCGCGGTCTCGTAGGCCTCGCGGTAGCGGCCCCGGCCGAGCGCGAGGAGCGTGATCGCGCTGCGACCGATGTTGACCGCGATGCCGGCGCCGATCGCCTCCACCTCGCTGCTGGTCAACAGGTCGGCCATCGGGCGGAGGTCTTGGTCGCGACCCTGCCAAGCGATGAGCTCGGCCTTCACGAGGTCATAGGCGAGGGCGTCGCCTCCAAGCGCGACGCCGATCTGCGTGGCCTCGCTGTGGTGCGAGTCGCATTGGGCGAAGTCGCCTCGCCACATGGCCAGGTAGGCCAGTCCGCCGAGGGTGACGTGGAGCGAGTCGAGCGCGCCATGTTCGCGTTCGTAGCGTTCGAACCGGAGCAGCATCGCTCGGGTGTCCTCGACGTTCCACAGCTCCTGGGCGAGGTTGTTGCGCAGCACGACCCACCGCTGGAGCTCGGCTTTGTCCGCGTCGGCACTGGTGAAGCTGGCCAACGCATCCTTCAGCTTGGGGACGGCGGGGACGTACCCGGACGCGAAGCGGGTGGCGAAGGCGTCGAGGAGCACGTCCGCGGCGGTGGTTGACGGCGGGCGGGGAGCCGCGAGCGCAGCGGTTGCGATCTCGGTCGCCGATGTGCCGTTCGTCAGGTGATACGACACGAAACAGGCTTGCAGCGCCTCCGTGTAGCTGTCCCGGGCCAGTCGGATGTCGAGGTCCTCGAGGGAACGTGCGGCTTCGAGGAAGATGCGGGGAACCTCGCCCGGAATGGTGTACGACTCGAGCGAGGCCGCGAGACGTCGAGCATCGGCCTGCAAACGGACGCCCACGAGGTCGGGTTTCGCCCGGTCGAGGAGCGCGGCGGCGGCCTGCGGCGCCCCCGCCCGGACGTTCGATTGCGCCGCGCCGAGCAGACGCGCGGCACGACCTTCGGATCCGGGTGTGAGATCCGCGGCGCGGGTCCTGAACGCAGCCTCGGTCGCATACCCGCCGCGATCTCTCGCCTGATCGGCACACCGCTCGAGAGCAGCTGCGACCTCCTCGTCGGGACCGAGCGCCGCGGCCCCGCGATGCCACGCCCAGCGCTCACGATCCGACTTCGGATCAGTCGCAGCCGCCAACACCGCGTGCACCCGCCGGCGCGCCGACGGCGACGCTCCCGCATAGACAGCCGACCGGATCAGCGGATGACGGAACCCGCCCACCGGCAATGCCGACAGGAGGCCTCGCTCCTCGGCGGGCACTGCGTCGCTCGGCTCGAGATCCAGCCGCTCGGCGGCCGCCCACAGGATCGACGAGTCACCTCCGCGCTCAGCCGCAGCGAGCAACAGGAGCGTCTGCGTCGTGGGTGGCAGCGCCTCGACCTGCGCCAAGAAGTGCCGCTCCAGCCGATTCCCGAGCGGCAGCGGATCGGGCAGCACCTCACCACCAGACAGCTGCTCGGCGCCGAGTGCCCGAATCAGCTCGACCAGCGCGAACGGCGATCCCTGGGCCGCGTCCACCAGGCGCACCGCGACACCGGAATCGAGTGGGGTTGATACGACCGAGGTCAACAGCCGGGATGCGTCCGATGGGGTGAGGCGATCGAGGTGCAGCGTTGGCCACCCGCCGGGAAGGCTCGGGCCTCCCTCGGCGGAGTCCCGCATCCCTAGCAGCAGCGCGATCCGCTCTGCGTGGAACCGTCGACCGGCGAAGCTCAGAGCCTCGAACGACTCGCGATCGATCCACTGCGCGTCGTCGACGATGCACAGAAGCGGCTGTTCGGCCGCGATCTCAGCGAGGAGCGTGATCGTGGCCAGCCCCACGACATAGCGCTCGGACTGATCGCATTGGTCGCCCTCGCCCGTTCCGAACGCGGCGTCCAGAGCGGCTCGCTGGCGTTCCGGAAGCCGCTCGGCCAACTCGAGATGCGGCACCAAGAGCCGGTGCAGCGCCGCGAACCCGAACGTCCTCTCCGCGTCGATCCCGCAGATGTGCGCGACGGTCATGTCCTCGGCCGACCTCGAGACCTCATCGAGCAGCGTGGTCTTTCCCATCCCTGCCTCGCCGTGGACGGCCAGGACAGCGCTCATGCCCTGTCGCGCCCTCGCCAGCTGCGTCTCGAGCACCTCGCGCTCGGACTCCCGACCAACCGGCTCTGCCATGTCAGCCCGGACGGCCACCGGGCTCCTGCCTGCGTCCACACACGGTACGAAACTCCGCTTCGCACTGGCTGGCAACCCGGCAGCTGGACCTGGGGCCCAGCCGGTGCATGGTGGTCAGGTCGGCCCACGGGCAGCCGTTCGTGTGCCTGCCAGGTCTGCTACTGGCTCGCGCCTCTAGGTGAGAGGCGGAGGGTCTCCTTGGGCGCTGGCGGCGAGGTCTGGGTCCCAGTCGCAGACGATGCAGGCGTGCCGGATGGCGGAGAGCCCAAAGTCGACGGCGGCCTGTCGAGGGTTGGTTGCGCTGCGTGCGTCGTCCCAGTCCAGGAGGTATTCGCCGAGTTCGGAGTCCCACCGGGCGGCCGCAGGCGCGAGGGTGGCCTGATCGAAGCCCTCGGGGGTGGGGAACGCAAACGCGAAGAAGGCGGCGCGCGGGTAGCGGTGATCGCCGGGCCACCAGCCGATCTCGATCTGCTGGGCGTTGGCCGAGTTGCGCATGATGAAGTCGTTCGAGGGTGGGGTGGCCGGTTGGCCCGAGAAGAGGCTGACGGCCAGGTCGAAAGTGCCCCACCACGCGTTGACGGGTGTCGAACGGCCGCGGTACGGGGCGCGCAGCACAGCGAGGACCAAGGCCGCTTGGGTCGCAGCTTCGAAGTAGGTCCTGATGGCGTCCGGGTCGTAGCGGGCGTGGTCGAAGTCTTCATCGAGCGGTGTTGTCCACAGCGTCTCTTGCGGCCTTGGATCGATGTGCACAACGCCGACGAGGTCGCCGACAGACGCCAGGATGTCGCGGGTCACCTGGGCGACAGGTCGATCGGCGACGAGCGGCACGCGGCGTGTGCGCCCGTCGCTGTGTTCGACGAGGGCGTCGTGGGTGTGGAGGTCGAGGGCGACGACCAGCGCGCCGGAGCCGTCCGGGGCGGCGAGCAGCGGGGTTTCCCAACCGCGGGCGGTGAGGCGAAGCGCCGCGTGTTGGAGCTGTGGTTCGGGTGGCCCAAGCGCGACGGCGAGCTTGCCGAGAATCTGCGTGTGGGCATGCAGGGTGTCGCGGCTGTCACGCCACGCTTCATACGGCGGCAGCGCCGGCCAGGAGCTCTCTCCGACGACGTCCTTCGCATTGCGCTCGATCGGCATGTGGACCTCCTCGATCCGGTGGCCCGCTCCGAACATACGGCCGTGCGGTCCTGATCAGACCTGCGGTCCTCGTGCCCACGCACCGCCGAGAAGCTCACCGACGCCCCATGACCTAACTCTGCTCACCCGAACCAAGCGTTTCTGGGGGTTACCGGCGGTTACTGTCGACCCTGCCGGTCACTCCGAATCTAGGGCCTGACCTGCAGGTTAGGCACCGGATTCGGTTGGAGGCGGCGACCGGAATCGAACCGGTGTACAGGGCTTTGCAGGCCCTTGCCTAAGCCACTCGGCCACGCCGCCACGTATGCGGATCGCTCACCCTAGCGGGCGCCTTGCAACGCCTCGGAGGGGTTCAAGCCCTCAGCGGACGGTGAGGATCTGGTCGAGTCCGCTCACGACCAGGAGGTTCCGCAGGCTCGGCGGCGGCTGGTGGAACTCGATCTGGCCGTTCGACGCCGTGACCCGCCGGTGCGCCCCGACGAACACCCCGAGGGCGGTCGAGTCGCAGAAGGTGACCCCACCGAGATCGACGACGAGGCGCACCTCGCCGCGACCGATGAGGTCGGTGAGACAGGAGCGCAGCTGCGGGACCGATGCGAGGTCGAGCTCACCGGTCACCGACACGACGGCGACCTGGCCGTCGCGCTCGACCGCGATGTCCAGGTCCGGGGGGTCGGCCGCGTTCGAGCCGCGAAGCAGGCGCACTGCCCACCACAATGCCCGAGCCGAAGGTGGTCGAAACGCCACGTCACGGGCCATCGGGTTACGCGAATGCCACTGTGGCGAAAGTCACTGAGCAAGATGACCAGGGGATCGCCATCGCCGCGCGCGATCTGCCCGCCTCACACGCGGCGGCGCCGACCGATGGCGATCTGCGTGGCCTGATCACGAAATCCGTACGAGATCCGGCGCCATTCGCCGGATAGCGCGCCAATTTCGCAGTTTGCTGCTTTCTCAGGTGCTGAGACGGATCGGCAGGCGCTTCAGTGCGTTGTTGAGGTTGGACCGCGTGCGGACGGGCTCGCCGGTGAGCTCGACGGTGGGGAACGTTCCCAGGAGCTCCTCGAAGAACACCTTTCCCTCGAGCCGGGCCAGGTGGACCCCGAGGCAGAAGTGTGCGCCGATCCCGAACGACAGATGCGGGTTGGGGTGGCGATGGATGTCGAAGCGCTGAGGATCGTCGAAGACGTCCTCGTCGCGGTTGGCCGACGTGTAGTACATCGCCACCTTCTCCCCCGCCGCGATCTTCGTGGCGGAGAGCTCGGTGTCGACCACGGCGGTTCGCCGGAAGTAGTGGAGCGGGTTGGCGTACCGGAGGATCTCCTCGACCGCGCCGGGTAGCAGCGCGGGATCGGCGCGCAGCTCGGCCAGCTGCTCGGGGTGCTCGAGGAGTGTGAGGAGGCCCGAGGCCAGCATCGTCTTCGTCGTGTCGTTGCCGGCCGTCACGAGCTGCACGAAGAAGCTGCCGAAGTCGACGTCGTTCATCTGCTCGCCGCCGAAGTCGGCGTCGAGGATGACGGTCGTGAGGTCCTCCTTCGGGTCTTCCTGACGGCGCTTGCCGGCGAACTCGATCGCGTACATCGCCATGTCGATCGACGCGTTCATTGCCTGGTCCGGATCGACCGCGGCGATCTCCGGGTCCTGGCCGCTCGTGTTCCGCTCGGCCATCTCGTGGATGAGGCCCCAGTCCTCCTCCGGCAGCCCCATCAGCTCGCCGATCACGCGCGACGGCAGCTTCGCGGTGATCTCGTGGACGAACTCGACGTCGCCATGCTCCCGGGCGTCGGCCATGATCGCCTTGCAGATGTCCCGGATGCGGTCCTCGAGTCCACCGATGACCCGTGCCCGGAAGTGAGGCGACAGCGGCTCGCGGTGCACCCCGTGACGCGGCGGGTCCATCGCCAGCAGCATGTTGCGCATCATCTCGAGCCGCTCGAGCTCCATGTCCTCGAGGACGACGCCGCCCTCGCTGGCCGAGAAGATCTCCGGGTGCCGTGCGACGTGCACGACGTCGGCGTGGCGCAGCACCGCCCAGAACCCGGGTTCTCCATCCATCGGCTGCCAGTGCACCGGGTCGGTCCGGCGCAGCTCGGCCAGCGCCTCGTGCGGCGGGCCGGCGACGAACGCGCTCGGATCGGCGAGGTCGACTGCGGGACCCTCGGTGGTCGCGGCCAACGTCAGCTCGTGAGGACGTTCGGCCGGGGCAGGCCCGCGGCCTCGCAGAGCAGGTAGTACGCCGCGAGGGTGCCGGCGCCGTCGAAGACGCTCTCCACGTTCCCCTCGGCGTCGAGGTTCAGGTTCGCCCCGTACATCTGGAACCAGACGTGCGTGTCGTCCTCGATGCACTGCAACGTGTGCACGGACCCGGCCGGCTCGTAGAGGAACGAACCTGCCCGGTTCACGTACTCGTACTCCTTGTACTTCCACGCGCCGGAGGTCGTGTAGGCGTAGACGGGCCCGGTGTGCTTGTGGCGCTGCACCTCGTAGCCGCCCTGGAAGATGTTCTCCACGATCCAGAGACCTTCGGTCTCCTTCACCTGGATCACCTTCAGCTTGCTGCCGTCACCGATGTCGACGAACGGCAGCTCGTCGGCGCCGATGTGGACCGCGGACGGTGCTTCGGTCATGGTCATGGTCGCCTCCGGGGGTCGGGGTGCGAGGGACGGGTCAGTTCACCAGACGCTCCGAGCCCTCCCAGTAGCGGGCTCGCAGCGCCTTCTTGTCGGGTTTGCCCAGCGGGCTGAGCGGGATCGAGTCGGCGAAGTCGATCGACTTCGGGGCGTGGTGCGAGCCCTTGCGGTCCTTCACCAGCGCGATGAGCTCGTCGGCGTCGACGGTGGCATCGGGGCGGAGCACCACGACTGCCTTCACTGCCTCGCCCCACCGTTCGTCGGGCACGCCGACCACCGCGGCCTGGGCGACCGCGTCATGGGTGGCGAGGACGTCCTCGACCTCACGGGGGAAGATGTTGAACCCGCCGGAGACGATCATGTCCTTCTTGCGGTCGACGATCGTGAGGAAGCCCTGCTCGTCGGCCTTGGCGACGTCGCCCGTGTGGAGCCAGCCGAACTTGAAGGCCTCCTCGGTCTGCTCGGGCTTGTTCCAGTAGCCGTTCATGACGAGCGGTCCTCGCGCGCAGATCTCGCCGGCCTCACCCTGGGCCACCTCGTTGCCCTCGTCGTCCAGCAGGGCCACGTGCACCCAGGGGACCGGCCGCCCGCACGATGCGAGCCGGGCCGGATCATCGACGAGGTGCTCCTCCTTGCGCAGCACGGTGAGGGTCATCGGCGCCTCGGCCTGCCCGTAGAACTGGAAGAAGATGTGACCGAAGCGCTCGATCGCCTCCTTCAGCCGCGTCGGCGACATCGCTGCGGCGCCGTAGTAGACGGTCTCGAGGCTCGACAGGTCGTGGTCATCGATGCGGGGATCGTCGAGGAGCACGTAGAGCATCGTGGGCACGAGCATCGTGGCGGTGATCTTGTACTTCTCGATCGTCTCGAAGATCAGCTTCGGGTCGAAGGTCGGCGTGACGACGAGCGAACCACCCTGGAGCAGGGTCGGGATGAAGAAGGCGGCACCGGCGTGGCTGAGCGGCGTGCAGATGAGGAAGCGCACCTCCTCGGGCCACTCCCACTCGGCCAGCTGGATCTGGGTCATCGCGGTGCCGCTCCGGTAGGTGCCCATCACCCCCTTCGGCTTGCCGGTGGTGCCACCGGTGTACGCCAGCCCGGACACGTCGTCACCGTCGACGTCGGGCGGGACGAGCTTCGCCGGCTCGTACTTCGCGGCGAGCGCGATGTAGTCGTCGCCGTGCTCGGTCGGACCGAAGCACAGCAGCCGTCGGAGGCCCGGGCAGCGGTCGCGCAGGGCGATGGCCCGGTCCTCGAACAGGGGGTCGTAGACGAGGGTCTCGATGCCGGCGTCGTCGATCACATACGCGTGGTCGTCCTCGGAGCCGAGCGGGTGCAGCGGCGTGGTGCGGCAGCCCACGAAGTTGTTGGCGCCCATGTTGAAGAGCACCTCGGGGCGGTTCGGCGCGAGCACCGACATGGGGCTGCCCTTGCCGAGCCCGAGGCCGGCGAGCGCCTGGCTGTAGCGGCTCATCTCGTCCCGCACCTCGCGGGCGGTCAGCACCTGGTCGCCGAGGTACACACAGGGCTTGTCGAGGTTCGACTCGAGCGCGTGCAGGAGCAGGTCCGCCATGAACGTGCCCCGGTGCAGATCGTCGGTCATGTCCCCCTCCGAGTCGGCAGGACCGACCCTAGTCCTGACCTGACGGGCCGTCAGAAAGGGGCTCGGCAGGTCTACGTTGCGGGGATGGAGATCGGTGCTGACCTCGTCGCTCGGGCCCGGCGGGAGGTCGATGCCGGGCTCCTCCCCTCGTGCCAGCTGGCGCTGGCGAGAGACGGCGAGGTCATCCTCGACGTGACCCTCGGCGACCCGGGCCTCGCGGGACCGGTCGACGACTCCCGCTACGTGATGTTCTCCTGCACCAAGGCGCTCACGGCCGGCGCCATGTGGCTGCTCCTCGCGGACGGCAGCCTCAAGCTCGACAGCCGGGTGGCCGACCTCGTGCCCGAGTTCGCCACCAACGGCAAGGAGGTGGTGACCGTCGAGCAGCTGCTCACGCACACCTCCGGCTTCCCGACCGCGCCGCTCGGTCCGCCGGACTGGGCGTCACGGGAGAAGCGGCTGGAGCGGTTCGCCGGTTGGCGGCTCAACTGGGAGCCCGGCACCCGCTTCGAGTACCACCCGACCGCGGCGCACTGGGTGATGGCGGAGCTGATCGAACGGGTCACCGGCACCGACTACCGAGACGTGATCAACGGCCGGGTGCTCGACCCGCTGGGCCTGCACCGTCTCCGGGTGGGCGTGCCGCCGGAGGACCAGGCCGACGCCGCCCGCCCGGTCCCGGTGGGCGAGCGGCCCACGCCCGAGGAGCTCCAGGCCGCGCTCGGCATCGCCGAGCTCGACCTCGGCGAGGTCACCGACCAGACGCTCGTCATGTTGTCGCAGCCGGAGAACCTGGCCGTCGGCGTGCCCGGAGGCGGCGGCGTCGGACCGGCCCGCGAGCTGGCGCTCTACTACCAGGCCCTGCTCCACAACCCGGGTGGGCTGTGGGACCCCGAGTGGCTGGCGGATGCCACCGGCCGCATCCGCTGCACGCTCCCCGACCCGATGATCGGGGTGGCGTCCAACCGCAGCCTCGGCCTCGTCATCGCCGGCGACGACGGCAACGCCGTTTTCCGCCAGAACTTCGGCCGCACCGCGTCGCCCCGGACCTTCGGCCACGCCGGCGCAGGCGGGCAGATCGCCTGGGCCGATCCCGAGACCGGGCTGTCGTTCGTCTACTTCACCAACGGGCTCGACGCGAACGTCATCCGTGAGGGCCGACGGGGCGTCGCGCTCTCCAGCCGCGCCGCCGTCGCTCTGACTCCGGGATGACCGCCAGGAGCTGCGTGTCCGGCGCCGCTCCCTGCTCGTTGGCCACCAAGCCGAGGATGAAGATGTCGATCGACAGCGTGGCCTGGTCGCAGTTCGCCTGGTCGTCGCAGATCTCGTAGACGACCGACGTCGACGCGGCCAGCGCCAGGATCGGCGCCTGGTAGCGGATCTTGTGGTCGGTCTGGACGTTGGCGCTGCCGATCGACGGCCCGGACACGATGCGCAGGCTGTTTCGGTCCAGGTCGCCATCCGGATCCGAGTCGTTGGCCAGCACGTCGATGTTCGTGTTCGAGCCGGACTGGACCGTGCGGCTGTCGTTCACCGCGTTCGGCGCGGCCCCCGTGGGCGGGAGCGTCGTCGTGGTGGTCGTGCTGGTCGAGGTCGTCGTGGTCGGCGCCGTCGTGGTGGTGGTCGACGTCGTCGTCGTGGTGGGCGCGGTCGTCGTGGTCGTGGTGGGCGCGGTCGTCGTGGTCGTGGTGGACGCAGTGGTGGTCGTCGTGGTCGGCGCCGTC
>JADMIO011306058.1_pt1 | contig 22094 bp, 24 predicted proteins | sample 8958161 | NCBI WGS metagenome assembly JADMIO01 (sample SAMN16585339, study PRJNA669376) | soil metagenome | isolation source: Crop rotation soil | place: USA: Cullars Rotation, Alabama | collected 2011
GGGCTGAGCGCCCGCCGCTCCACGAAGACGCCACTCGAGCCGGTCCCACACCCGGGTCTCGTAATCCTCGGCCGGCTCCGGCACGTCGACCGGCGTGACGCGGTCGAGCACGTTCGCGAGCCTGGCCAGCTCGGCGCGGCACTCCTCGCACGAGGCGAGATGCGCGCCGGAGTCGAGCTCGCGGTAGTAGGTGAGGATGAGGTCTTCCTGCGTCAGGTGCGTCATACCAGTGATCCCGTGAATGGCTGCAGTTGCTGCCGGAGTTTTCTCACCGCGCGGAAGACGGTGTTCTTCGTCGCGTTGAGGCGGGTGCCGAGGATCTCGCCGATCTCCTCGAGAGGCATCCCTTCGAAATGGCGGAGGACGAACGCGGTGCGCTCGTTGCCGGTCAGTTGGTTCATGGCCGCGGCGATGGCGCGCTGCATTTCACTGCCGAGGGCGACGCGGTCGGGCGAGGCTTCATGCGAGGCGATGAGGGCGAGGTCTTCGCCGGCGTCGATGCGCCCCTCGCGGCGCTTGCGCGAGTCGATCAGGTCGAGCGCGCAGTTGATGGCGATGCGGTGGAGCCAGGTCGTGAACGTGGCCCGGGAGTCGAACGAGCCGAGGGCGCGGTAGGCGCGGAGGAAAGCCTCCTGCACGACGTCGTCCGCGTCGGCGCTGTTGCCGGTGATGCGGTAGGCCGAGCGGTAGAGGGCGCGGGAGTGGCGCTCGACGAGGAGACGGAAGGCGTCGTCGTCACCCGATTTCACTCGCTCGACGAGCTGGAGGTCGCTTTCCATTCGGATCGGTTGGACGGGGAGTGTCCGGTTTGGTTAGTCGGTTAACCGCAACATGCTCGACGAATTGCACGCGGAAGTCGACGCCCGCGCCTCGGCGCTGGCCGAGCACCACGGCGAGCGGCTGGTCTGCCGCCGCGGCTGCTTCGACTGCTGCGTGGACGGGATCACGGTGTTCGAGGTGGAGGCGGAGCGGATTCGCTCCGGTGCCGCTTCGCTGCTCGCGACCGCCGAGCCCCACCCGCCCGGCCGCTGCGCGTTCCTGGGATCCGAGGGGGAGTGCCGGATCTACGCGCTGCGGCCGTATGTGTGCCGCACGCAGGGACTGCCGCTGCGCTGGCTGGACGAGGAGCTCGGCGCGGAGCTGCGCGACATCTGTCCCAAAAACGACGAAGGCGAGCCGATCGAAGAGCTCGCCCCGGAGGAGTGCTGGACGGTGGGAGAGACGGAAGAGCGGTTGGCGAGGATGCAGGTGGAAACGCGCGGATCGCTCAGGCGGGTGGCGCTCCGCGAGCTGTTCGCCCGGAGTTAACCGGTTGCCGGTGGATCGGTTACCGCACACGGGCCGGCTTGCGGCACCGGTTGTGCGCGCTCTCGGAAGGTGAGAGCTGGCCGTGCGGGCGAATCGAGCGACCCCTGTGCGGTAACCGGCAACCGGTTAACTGTTCTTGAACTGCGCGTTCCACTTCGCGAGCGTCTCATCGCTCTCGAAATAGAACACCCGCCCGTCCTCCTGCGCGCCGATCACGGCCTTGGCCTTGTCGACCTCTTTGCCGGTCACGGGGTCGGTGGAGACGCGGGCGGTGGCGTCTTTGGCCAGGCGCTCTTTGCACATCTCACAGCAGCCGTAGTAGGTCTTGCCGTCGACCTCGACCGGGATCTGGTCGCGGCCCATCGCATGCTCGTTGATCATGCAGACGGTCTTCGGCTCGACCTTGGTCAGGGCGCTGGTCGGATGGACGCCTCCCTGACCGGCGAAAGCGGCGACGGCGACGACGAGCGAGAGAGCGGCGAGCAGCGCGATTTTGTGACGCATGGCAGTCATCCTAACAAGCTTCGGGCGATGTTGTTCCTCGTCGCCGCGTCCGGCATCGGGCCGAGCCCGGCATGCATGTTCTGGCGGAGGTGCTCTGGTTTGGACGTGGCCGGAATGGCGCAGGTTACGGCGGGGTGGGAGACGACGAATTTGAGGAAGAGCTCCGCCCAGCTCGTGCAGCCGAGCTCCTTCGCAAAGCCGGGCAGCGGTTTGCTGCGAGCCTCGCGGAACAGCGAGCCCGCTCCGAACGGGCGATTGACCAGCACGGCCACGCCTTGGTCCTGCGCCAGCGGCAGCAGTTGTTTCTCCGCCTCGCGTTCCGCCAGCGAGTAGTTCACCTGCAGAAAGTCGATGCCGCCGCGGCGGAGGTAGCTCGCCAGCTCGCCGTATGCGCTCGACGTGTAGTGGGTGATGCCGATGTACCTGATGCGGCCTTCCTTCTTCCAGCCGCGCAGCGTGTCGAGGTGCGTGTCGGCATCGACGAGGTTGTGCACCTGAATCAGATCGATCCTGCCGCGCAGCAATCGCTCGGATTGCTCCATCTGGGCGATGCCCGCCGCCCGCCCTCGCGTCCAGACTTTCGTCGCTGCGAACAACTGGTCGCGCAGGCCGAGCTTCACCGCGAGATCGCCGAGCACCTGCTCCGAGGTGCCGTACATCGGCGAGGAGTCGACGACGCGGCCTCCGAGCTCGACGAAGAGCTCGAGCACTTCTTCGAGCGGTTTGCGCGCGGATGCGGATGCGCCGACGTCGAACGTCTGCCAGGTGCCGAGGCCGATGCGGGGGAGGGCGGAGAGCGGAGCGCGGAGGGCGGAGTGGCTGGCAGCGGTTCCCCGCCCTCCGCCCTCCGCGCCCCGCCCTGCGAGCAGTGCGAGCATCACCAGCGCCTCACGCCTCGACAGCTTTCCCATCGTGCTTCCTCCCCAGCGTCCAGCCGTTCGCGGCCCACCCTGTGGCGACCACCGTGCCGAGGAGCGCGATCGAGGCCAGTCCCGCTCCGAGGGTATGCAGGGCGCCGACCAGCCACGCCACCAGGGCGTCGTTGCCGCGGTAGACGAAGGTGTCGATGAAGTTCTTGGCCTTGTATTTCTCCTCCGGCGCGACGGTCGTGTAGATGACCTCGCGGCCGGGGCGCGTGAAGCCGTGCTCGCCGACGCGATGAATGACCTGCAGGGCGAAGAGGATGGCCAGCTGCGGCGCGATCGCGAGGGCGATGAGGCCGAGGCCGATCAGCACGGGGTGGGCGATCAGCGCGACGCGCAGGCCGAGGCGGGTGAGGACGTGGCGGGTGATCAGCGCCTGCGTGAGCACCACGGCGATGTTGTTCGTCAGGTCGAGCAGGGCGAAGAAGCGCGTGCGCGCTCCCGAGTCGGCGAACGTCTGCTTCACGATGTCGGCCTGCTCGATGTAGAGAATCGTGGAGACGGTCGTGTAGCAGATGATGATCAGGGCGATGCGCCGCAGCGTCGGCGACGCCAAGGCGAGTCTGATCCCGGCGAACACGTTGCCGCCGATGCGCTGCTGCGCCGGTGCGTCCGCGCGGCGCGGGATCAGCGTGGCCAGCACCGCGGCGAGCGCGAGAAAGCCGGCGGAGACCGGCAGGAGGTTCATCGGCCCGACGCGCGGCGCGAGGAACGCCGTCAGCGACGGACCGGCGATCGCGCCCGCGGTGCCGCCGACGGCGACGATGCCATACAGCTTGCGCGCGGTGGTCTCGTCGTACGCATCGGCCATCAGGCTCCAGAACACGGAGGTGATGAAGAGGTTCAGCACGGAGATGCCGATGAACAGGCCGATGCCCCACGCCACGAGGTTGCCGCTCTGCAGGCCGGCGTACGTCGCCAGCAGCAGCACCGCGCAGAGCGCGTACGTGGCCGTGGCGATGATGCGCCGCGGCACACGGGCCACGATCCAGCCGAACAGCGGCACGAGCAGCAGCGTGAACACGAACGTGGCCGTGAAGAGCCACGGCAGATGCTCCACGCCGGCGCGCACGCCGATCTCATCGCGCACGGGCCGCAGCACGAAGTAGCCGCAGAGGACGGAGAAGAAGGTGAGGAAGGGAAGGGCGACGCGCATTCGTGGGGGACGCTAACGCGCGGTGGGGGGGAGGCGGGGTTACGGTCTCGTGTCATCCCGAGCGGAGCGCAGCGGAGTCGAGGGATCTCCCTCGCCGCGCCGGGCAGGGGATCCCTCGACTTCGCTCGGGATGACACACCGTCACTCCACTTTCCTTACCCGCCCGAACTCCGACGACTGGTAGTACGTCAGCTCTCCGAACAGGGTGGTCCTGCGCGTGCCGATGCCGTTGATGGAGAGGCCGCGCAGGTCCTGCTCGCTGAATACGATCGCGAACCGTCCCTCCTCATCGACCGGGATGTTCGCGGCGAGCGGTCGCTCGCCCTGCGCCGGTTCGTGCTCGTTCGCGAACAGCTCGACGAAGTAGCGCGTGGAGATCTGGCCGTCGACCGGCGCGGGCGTGTGGCCGAGGACGTACGTGTGGCGGCCGTCGTAGTAGGCGGCGTCGATGACCGGCGGCATGGTGGTCGGCTCGTCGAGCGTGGGGCCGTCGATGCCGATGTCGATGCCGGCGTGGCCGTTGGCCTGGATGCGGTTGCCGGCGAAGGAGACGCGCGTGAACGGCTCGGGCGCGGTGGCGATGCCGAAGTCGCGATTGTGCTCGATGGAGTTCTGCGTGACCGTGCCGAGCGCGTTCGGGCCGAGGTAGATGCCGCTGGCGCCGTTGCGCTCGATGCGGTTGGAGTCGATCTCGAACGAGCCGTTCCACGCGTAGATGCCGCTGTAGCGGTTCGCGGCGATGACGTTGTGCGCGATCGCCGCGCCGCCGTGCGGAACCATGATCCCGCGCAGGTTCGGCGCGGGAGTGCCGCCCGGCGTCACGCCGATGAAGTTGTTCTCGGCGCGCAGCGATGTGCCGACCTCGGGCGCGAGGCGCAGCACGAAGATGCCGTTGTCGGGGAAGTTGCCGATGGCCAGCCCGCGGATGGTCGTGCCGCTCGCGCGCACGAGCAGGCCGTTGCCCGCGGCGAGCGCGGAGCCGTCGAGCAAGACGGCCTGGCCCGATGCGTCGATCGTGAGCTGCTGCGTGGTGATGCCGGGCAGCGGCGTGGCGACGTGGATCGTGTACCACCCCTCGGCCGGCAGCGTGTCGGCGATGGCCATGGCGATCGTGCACGGCAGCGCCTGCAGCGGGCATTGCGCGTTCGCGTCGAGGAGGGCCTGGCGCAGCGAGCCCGCTCCGGCATCGCTCGCGTTCGTGACGGCGAATGTGCGCGGATAGACATTCGACGCGCGAATCGTTGCGCCGGGGAGGCCGATGTCGGCCCAGACCGGCGTGAGCGTGGTCTCGATGCGTCCGTCGGGCGTGGGGAAGCGCACGGTGAGATCGAGGTCGAACGTCTGCTCCGGCGCGAGCGTCGGCAGCGTGCACTCGGCGAAGAGATCCTGCGCCGTCGAGAGCACGCACGGCGCGTTCGAGGAGACGATCCCGATGGCCTGCGTGAGGCCGATCTTCGCCTTCACGTTCACCGTCCAGCGGCCGGGCGTCTGGTTCTTGATCGAGTAGCGGAACGTGGCCGTGGCGTCGGGATTGATGCGCTCGGGGAGGGTGATGTTCAGGCCGAGGTCGGAGAGGAGATGGATGGGGAAGACGCTGAGGCCGAAGAAATTGTTGGCGGTGTTCGGATCGGCGTCGGCGGCCGACTTGATCTCCGCGCCGACGGCGAAGAGATCGGCGAATGCGCCGCTGGTGAGGCGGACCGACTCGCCCACGGCCAGCGCGTTGAACGTGCAGAGATAGCCGTTGCCCTGGAACGGAGCGCAGCGCGGATCGGGCGGCGTCTGCGGCACGGCCGCGTCGGCGAACCACCAGTGCACCACCACGTCGTGCGCGGCCTGCGGGCCGGCGTTGGCGACGGTGAGCGCGTAGGTGTACGGCTGGCCTTCGAAGGCCGGGCCGGATTCGAGGCGTTCGAGGGATACGCCGACGTCGGCCTGGGCGAAGAGTCTCGTGGTCAGGAGAAGGAGAACTGCGAACAGCGGGATCCGTCGCATGAGCGGATGATACGGGCACGCGACGGACTGCGTCGGTGCGCTACTCCGCCTTCAGCGTGCCGCACGTCTGCATGGCTGGCTCGTACGGATTGCCGGCCGTGCCTTTCGCCTGCAGCCACGACCGGTTCGCCATCGGGCAGAAGTAGACGGCCGGCCGTGCGCCGGTGGCTTTCGCGCGGACCTGGATCATGGCGTCGGACAGCGCGCCGAACGCGGTGCGGGCCTTGTCGAGATCGGCGCTCTTCGCGACGAGCTCGGCCTGCTTCGCGACGTCGGCCTGCTTCGCCTTGCGCGCGTCGGCGGCGAGCTGTTGCGCGGACGCCTTCACCCGGTCGAGCGAGCCGGCCAGCAGCCCCTGACGCACGGCCTCGTAGCGGCCAAAGAGCGCCGGATTCGCGCTGAGCGTGAACGCGCACAGCAGGACAGCGGCAATGAGGGATTTACGCATGGGTGGGGTTTCCTCCGTGGGAGAGTCTGAGGCGCCCTCGGCCGAGGGCGCGCTTCTTCATGATGAGAAAAATGATCGGCGTCACGAGCAGAACATGCACCGTCGACGTGACCATCCCGCCGATGAGCGGCACGGCGATCGGCTTCATCACGTCGGAGCCGGTGCCGGTCGCCCACAACAAGGGCAGCAGGCCGATCACCGTCGTGGCCACGGTCATGATCTTCGGCCGCACGCGCAGGAGAGCGCCCTCGACCGTCGCGTCGAACACGTCGGCATCGGTGACGTTGCCGGCGGCGATCTTCCGGTCGAGCGCCTCGTGCAGATAGAGCACCATCACCACACCGGTCTGCACGGCCACACCGTAGAGGGCGATGAAGCCCACCCACACCGCCACCGACCAGTTGAACTGATAGACCCACATCAGAACCACGCCGCCGATCAGCGCGAACGGCACGGAGAGCATCACCAGCGACGCCTCCAGCGCCGAGTGGAACGTGAAGTAGAGGATGACGAAGATGATCACCAGCACCAGCGGCACGACGATCTGCAGCCGCTTGCGCGCGTGGATCTGGTCCTCGTACTGGCCGGAGAAGAGCAGCGAGTAGCCGGCCGGCAATTGCAGCTTCGCGCCCAGCGCCTCTTTGGCCTCGTCGACGAACGAGCCCATGTCGCGGCCGCGCACATTGAGCTGCACGAGCGCGCGCAACTGGCCGTTCTCGCTGTTGATCATGGCCGGGCCGGGCGAGGCGGTGATCTTCGCCAATTGGCCGAGCGGGATCTGCACCGCCGGCGGAATGGTGATGAGCATGTTCTGCAGCGAGGCGATGTTGTCGCGATAGTCCGGCAGATAGCGCACCTGCACGGGATAGCGCGCGCGACCTTCGACGGTGGTCGTCACATTCATGCCGCCGATGGCGGTCTCGATGGCGTCGAGCACCACGCCGACGGGGATGCCGTAGCGGGCGATGGCCTCGCGGTCGACTTCGATGTTCAGGTACTGCCCGCCGGAGATGCGCTCGGTGTAGAGATCGGCCGCGCCGGGGACGTCGCGCAGGATGCCTTCGGCGTCGAGCGCCAGCCGTTCCAGCGTCACCAGGTCGGGCCCGAAGATCTTGACGCCGAGCTGCGTGCGCACGCCGGTGTTCAGCATGTCGATGCGATTGATGATCGGCTGCGTCCAGCCGTTCGTGACGCCGGCGATCTTGAGCTTGGCGTCGAGCTCTTCGATGACCTTCGCTTTGTTCGCACCAGGTTTCAATTGCACGATGGTCTCGACCATCGACACCGGCGCCGGATCGGTGGCCGTGTCCGCTCGCCCGACCTTGCCGAGGACGTATTCGACGTCGGGATGCTGCGCAATGATCCGGTCCTGCAGCTGCACAATCCGCCGCGCCTCGGTGATGTTGATCGCCGGCAGCGTCACCGGCATGTAGAGCAGCGAGCCCTCGTCGAGCGGCGGCATGAACTCGCGGCCGAGCGACATCGACAGCGGGATGGCGATGAGGAGCGCGAGCACGTTCAGCGCGAGCATGGTCTTCCCGTAGCGCAGCGACCAGCGCAGGAACGGCTCGTAAATGCGGGTGAAGAAGCGGGAGACGGGATTGTCTTCCTCGCGGCGCATGCGCCCGCGCATGAAGAACGTCATCAGCACCGGCACGAGCGTGATCGCCAGCACCGACGCGCCGATCATGGCGAACGTCTTCGTGTACGCGAGCGGCTTGAACAACTTCCCCTCGCGCCCGGTGAGGAGAAACACCGGCAGGAAGGAGGCGATCATCACGAGGAGGGAGCCGAAGATGGCGGGGCCGACCTGCTTCGCGGAGTCGATGATGAGTGTCATCCTGAGCCGCGAAGACGGCGAAGGACCTTCTCCGGGGCCGGCGGGAAGGTCCTTCCACCTCGCTTCGCTCGGCGTCAGGATGACACTCGATTCCGCCAGCCGCCGGTACGCGTTCTCCACCATCACGATCGACGCATCGACGATCTCGCCGATGGCCAGGGCGACGCCGCCGAGGGACATGATGTTGCTCGTGATCCCGAACTGCTTCATCAGGATGAAGCTGATCAGCGCCGACAGCGGCAGGCCGACCAGCACGGTGATCACCGAGCCGCCGTGCAAGAGGAACACGATCACCACGAGCGAGACGATCACCGCCTCCTCGGTCAGCGCTTCCTTCAGCGTATCGACGGCGCGCTCGATCAGCTCGGAGCGGTCGTACGCGGTGCGAATGGTCACGCCCGCGGGCAGGCCTTTTTCCAATTCCGCGAGCCGCGCTTTCACGCGATCGATGACCGCCTTCGCGTTCTCGCCGTAGCGCGCGACGACGATGCCGCCGACCACTTCGCCGTTGCCGTTTTCCTCGAGCAGGCCGCGGCGCAATTCCGTTCCGAGTTGCACGGTGCCGAGCGACGACAGGTAGATTGGCGTGCCGTTCGGCGCGTCGACGACGATGTTCTCGAGATCGGAGACGCGGCGGATGTAGCCGATGCCGCGCACGATGTACTCGCTCGCGCCGACCTGGATCAATCGGCCGCCGACGTCGTTGTTCGAGCGTCGCACCGCCTCGACGACGGTGTCGAGCGACACGTTGCGCGCGGCCATCTTGATCGGATCGAGATTGACCTGGTACTGCTTGACGAATCCGCCGACGCTGGCCACCTCGGCCACGCCGCTCACCGATTGCAAGCCGAGCTTCAGGTACCAGTCCTGGATCGAGCGCAGTTGTCCGAGGTCGTGATTCTTCGATTGCAGCGTGTACCAGAACACGTGGCCCACGCCTGTGCCCTCGGGGCCGAGGCGCGGGGTGACGCCGTTCGGCAGTTGCGCGGTGAGGGAGCTGAGGCGCTCCGCCACGCGCGTGCGCGCCCAGTAGATGTCGACGTCGTCGTCGAAGATCACGTAGACGAGCGAGAAGCCGAACATCGACTGCGCGCGCACCGCCTTCAGATTCGGCAGGCCCTGCAGATTCGACGCGAGCGGATACGTGACCTGATCCTCGACCAGCTGCGGCGCGCGTCCCGGCCAGTCGACGTAGACGATGACCTGGTTGTCGGAGATGTCGGGAATGGCATCGAGCGGCGTGCGCAGCGTCGCCCACACGCCGCCCACGATCAGCGCGGCGTACAGCAGGAGGACGATGAAGCGATTGCGCGCGGAGAGCTCAATGATGCGCGTGATCATCGGTTGCAGCACTCCTCAGCTGCGCCTCGGAATCGAGCAGGAAGCCGCCCTCGACCACGACGTCGTCTCCCGCGCTGATGCCGCTGTTGATGACGATGGCGTCGCCGTGACGGCCGCCGGTGGTGACCTCGCGCGGCTCGTACGTGCCGGGCTGGGTCTCCACCCACACGAACTGCTTCTGCCCGCGGTCGAGCACCGCGCTGGCCGGCACCATGATGTGCGGCGCCGCGGGCGCGCCGATGACGCGCACGTTGACGTACATGTCGGGCTTGAGGGCGAGCCCCTGATTCGCGATCTCGACGCGCACGCGGGCCGTGCGCGTCGCGCCGACGAGCACCGGCACGATGAACGACACGCGTCCGACGTACGTGCGCCCCGGCACCGCGGACGCCGTGATCTCGACGCGGTCGCCGATCTTCACGTTCGGCAGCTGCTGTTCGTAGATGTCGGCCTCGACCCAGACCTGCGAGAGATCGGCGACCTCGAGCAACGGCTGCCCCTCGGCGACGTACTGCTGCTCGACGGCGAGCTTGCGCGTCACGATGCCGGACACGGGCGAGACGATGTTCGTGGCGAAGATCGGTTTGTGCGTTTTCTCCAGCGTCGCGATCTGACTGTTGGTCATGCCGAGGAGCTGCAGGCGGCGGCGCGTGGAATCGACGAGATCGTCGGCCGCGCCGCGCGCGGAGGCGAAGCCGGCGCGGCGCATGCGCTCGCGGTTTTCGAGCGAGAGCAGGTACTCCTGCTGCGTCGCGTAGAGATCGGGCGAGTAGATCGTGCCGACGGTCTCGCCGCGGCGCACCGCATCGCCCGTGAAATTGACGATCAGGCGCTCGATGCGGCCGCCGGCGTACGCGCTCACCTGCGAGAGGCGGCGCTCGTCGAACGTGACCCGCCCGGTGGTGACGATCTCGCCGGTGTGCGTGTCGAGCGCCACGCGCACGGTCTTCACGTTGCCGGTCACGCGCTGCTCGGGCGAGAGCGCGATCGCGGTCAGCGCGGCATTCGCGGCGCCGCCGTGCTGCGCGTGGGCGCTGACTTTGACGAGCGTCATGCCGCAGATCGGGCAGGTGCCGGGATGATCGGAGCGGATGCTCGGATGCATCGTGCAGGTGTAGACGTCGGCGACTTTCTCGCTCTGCTGCTTCTTCGGCGCGGCGGGCGTCTCGCGCTTTCTGCACGCGGTGACGAGCGACAGCGCGACGCACGTCGCGATCAGGATCTTTTTCATGAGCGTGCTCCCTTGCGCAGCGCCTCGTAGTTCACGACGGCCTGCGCGTGCAGGGTGAGGAAGTCGAAGTACTGCAGTCGCATGCGCAGGTACTCGGCCTGCGCGCCGAGGATGGCGTCGAACGGGGCCTTGCCGGCCTGGTAGGCGGCGAGCGTCGACTCGACCGCGAGCTGCGCCTGCGGCACGAGCACCTCGGCGTGGAAGTGCATCTGATGCGTCGCCTCTTCATGCGCGACGACCGCGGCGGCCATGGCCTGCGTGAGCGAGCGGCGCATTTCCTCGATGCGCGCCTTGGCGGCGTCGCGGCGGAGGATGGCCTCGCGCACGCGCGGCTCGACCGTCACATCGCGCCGCAGCGGCAATTCGATGCGTGCGGTGACGCTGAACAGGTCGCGCTGGAACCTGCGATGGCCGTACTGCGCCTCGAGATCGACGTCCGGCCTGGCCTCGGCGCGCACGAGCGCGATCTCTTCCTCGGCGCGATTCACCTCGGTCTGCAGCGCGACGAGCGCCGGATGATCGGCGGGCGGAGTCGCGGGCGTGGCGATCGCCAGATCGTCCGTGTGCTCCGGCATCTTCACCGGCGGAACGTCCGTATCGAGCGGCAGATCGAGCAGCGGCAGCAAGCGCGCGAGCGCAGTGCGCCGGCGCGAGGTGAGCTTCAGCGTCTCGTGCTCCAGACCGCTCGCCTGCAACTGCGCGCGCAGCACGTCGGCCTGCACGGAGGTGCCGACCTCGTAGCGCACGCGCGCGGCGGCGACCATGGCGTTGATCAGCTCGCGCACGTTCGCGGTGGCCTCGAGCTCCGCGTCCGCGGCGGCGAGGTCGTACCACGCCAGCAGCACGTCGCGCTCGATCTCGGCGCGCGTCGAGGCGAGCTCCTGCTCGAGCGCATCCGCCTCGAGCCGGGCCACGTTGCGACGCGCTTCGCGCTTCTCCGGCCGCACCAGCGTCTGCGACGCGCCGACCATGACCATGGTCATCATTTCGTCGTCGCGCAGGTCGACCTGCTTGTCCTCGACGCCGGCCATGACCATCGGGTTCGGCAGCGCGCCCACGGAGGCGATGCGCTCGCGCGCCGCGGCCACGTCCGCGCGCTGGCGGATCAGCGTCGGATGGAGCTCGATCGCGCGCGCGACCAGCGACTGCGGATCAGTGAAGTCGATTGCGAACAAAGGCTGCGCAAGCAGCAGCAGCAAAAAGAGACGTTTCATCCTCGGGTCCTCGGGCGGCTCCACACTTCGAGCGCGGAGGCGAGGATCAAATGAGGAATTGCGCGTTCAGGAGGAAGAGGGGAGGGGAGGGCTCGTGGTGGGCGGCGGCGACGGTGGCTCGGGGAAGGAACTGCGTCGCGGCCGGCGTGACGACCGCCGCAACCGGCAGCGGCGCTGGTGCGGTCGACGCCGAGGTGGCGAGCGTCGTGGCCGGCGGAATCGGCCGGCCGTCCGTCGGAGCGAGCGAAGACTCCGACGCGCAGCACGGCATCGCCGCGTGCATCGACGGCTCGGCGGCGGCCGTGCAGCACAACCCGCCGCACGCCGGCAGGACTGCCGCGGCGAAGACGATCAGCGCAGTCAGTAGGACGCGCTTCGCCGACCGGGTCGTGGTGAAGATGCCGCTCACGTATAGCGTCGCAACGCAATGGCCGGGTGCGCCATTTCCGCGCTACTCCGTGATCGCGTAGGTGATCGCGCTGCCGTCTTCCGCCGTCAGGACGAGCACGTGCACGGTCATGCCGCGGTCGACGAAGCGGTACTCCGCCATCGAGCTCCCGCCGCCGACGAAGCCGCCGGCGCCGCTGCCGTGCTGGCCGCCGTCGTCCCCGCGTCCGCTGCTGCTGCCGGCTTGACCGGTGTCATTGGTCCGCGGGCCGCCGCCGACGAAGCCGCCGGCGCCGCTGCCAAGCCCGCCGCCGGTGACTCCGCCGGAGCCGCTGCCGTGCCCGCCGCCGCTTTCGTCCGCCAACGCGCTTCCGGCGGTGAGTGCCGCCACACAGAACATGCCGAGAATCGCTCGTTTCATGGTGATTCCTCCTTCATTCCGGATCTACGGTACCGGCGAAGGAAAGTTCACGTCTACCCGGCAGCCTTACACTCCTCGTTCATGTTCGTCGTCCTCTGGCGCTTCACCACCCGCGACCCTGCCGCGTTCGAGCGGCACTACGGCCCTCAAGGCACGTGGGAGCTGCTCTTCCGCAAGAGCGCGGAGTATGTCCGGACGGACCTCCTGCGCGATGGCGAGACGTACGTCACGCTCGACTGGTGGACGTCGCTCGCCGCGTACGATGCGTTCCGCGAGAATCAGGCGGACGAATACGCGCGCATCGATGCGCTGTGCGAGGAGATCACGACGTCGGAGGAGAAGCTCGGGGAGTTCGAGCGGCTCGATTGAGCCGACCTTCTACTTGCGCTCCACGATCCCGTGCCGCAGCGCGTATCCCACCACCTCCGCCCGGTTGTGGAGCCGGAGCTTGTCGAGGATGTTGCGCACGTGAAATTTCACCGTGTTCTCGGACAGGCCGAGGCGTTTGGCGAGCCTGCGGTTGGACGTGACGCCTTCGACCATCAGCTCGAGCACTTCGCGCTCGCGCGCGGTCAGTGAGTCCTGCTCGCTCGCCGGCGCCGCGGCCTCGGCGGGCTTGGCGAATTCCTGCAGGAGCTTGCGGGCAAGGGTGGGGGTGAGGGCGGGCTCGCCGCGCTGCGCGCGATCGAGCAGGTCGAAGAACTCCTCGGCCTCGAGGTTCTTCAGCAGATAGCCCTGCGCGCCGGATTTGATGGCCTCGAAGAGCTTGCTCTCCTCCTCGCTGGCGGTCAGCACGACCACCTTGATCTCCGGCATTTCCGCGACCAGGAGCTTCGTCGCGCCGATGCCGTCGAGCTCCGGCATCTGCACGTCCATCAGCACCAATTCGGGCTTGAGCGTGCGCGCGAGCTCGATGGCCTCGCGGCCGTTTTTCGCTTCGCCGACCACCTCGTGGCCCTGGGCCTGGAGGAGGCTGCGCAGGCCGTCGCGGAAGAGGGAATGATCGTCGGCAATGAGGATGCGCACGGCCTCGAAAGTATACGAGGTCAGGCCACGGCGTCGTCGAGCGGGAGCGTGAAGCGGACGGTCGTGCCGTGTCCCGCCGCGCTTTCGATGTGCAGCGTGCCGCCGATGCTCTCCGCGCGCTCGCGCATGGTCGACAGGCCGAACTTCGGCACGCCGCCGCCGGTGCGCACGCCGTGCTCGCTGAAGCCGACGCCGTCGTCGCTCACGGTGACGACGAGGTTGCGCGCATGGCGGCGGATGTCGACGCGCGCATGCGATGCCTTGGCGTGTTTGCGCACGTTCGTGAGCGCCTCCTGCACGATGCGCACGAGCTGCAGCTCCTGGCTGACGCGCAGCGGCACGGTGTCGATGGTGAGCGAGGTGGCGATGCCGCTCATGTCCTGCCAGCGCTCGAGGTATTCGCGCAGCACTTCCTCGATCGCGCGATGCGGTCCGGGCAGTGTGCGCAGGCCGACGATCGATTCGCGCACGTCGCTGTAGGCCTCGCGCGCCGCGGTGGCGAGCTCGCGCAGCTGGCCGCCCGCTTCTTCGACCTTCTCGCGCTTGAGGTACATCTCCGCGGCCTGGACTTTCGTGTTCACGTAGCCGAGGACCTGGGCCAGACCGTCGTGCATCTCGTGGGCGATGCGCAGGCGCTCCTGCGTGACGGCGAGATCGGCCACCTGCTCGTGCAGGTGCGCGTTGTCGATGGCCAGCGCGGCCTGCAGCGCGAAGCGCTCGAGCGTGTTCTCGTCGTCCTGCGTGAACGCGCCGGCGTCGAGTTTCTCGGTCAGATAGAGATTGCCGAGGAACGGGCCTTTGCAGGGAATGGGCACGGCCAGGAGCGAATGCATCGGCGGATGGTGCGGCGGAAAGCCGTGCTTCTGCGGGTGGCGGGTGATGTCCTGGAGGCGCAGATGCTGCCCTTCACGCAGCACGACGCCGAGGAGGCCGTGACCGACCGGAGGGGGCCCGATCTTCTCCCGCTCCTCGGCCGTGATGCCGGCGGTGATGAACGACACGATGCGGTTGTCGCGATCGATGACCGAGAGCGCGCCGTACTTGGCGCCGACGAGATTGCGCGCCTGCTCGACGACCTTCTTCAGCACCGTGTCGAGCGAGAGATCGGCGGTCACGTCGAGCGTGGCCTCGTGCAGCGCGAGCAGCTCGCGGTTCTGCCGCTTGAGCTGCTCCTGCATGTCGGTGACGAAGCGGAAGATGATCGTGGCGAAGATCACGATCGCGGCGACGTACAGCAGGTCGAGGGCCAGCCGTTTCTCCCACGACATCAGGCCGAGGACGATGTAGCGGGCGACCTCCAGCACGACGACGCCGACGATCGGCAGAAAGATCGCGACCAGCTTCAGGCGGCGCAGCGTCATCCGCGCGTATTCTGCCTGATGCAGCAGAAAGGCAACGGCGGCGCTCACAAACGGCCTGCCTGCAGGATCAGATCGAAGTCGACGGTGAGGTCGTTCTTCGCCTTCACCATGCCGAAGAGCGCCGTGGGCGGCGTGATGCGGAAGTCGGTCATGCGCAGCGGCAGGCGCGCGACGAGGCGGAAGCGGTTCGGGGCGAGGCGGCGGGCCTCGACGGCGACGGCCACGTTGCGCTGCGCGCCGGCCAGCGTGAGCGTGCCGGCGATGGTGGCGCGGTAGGAGCCGCTGTCGATGTCGTGATTCACGCCGCCGACGAGCTCCTGGAAGCGGAACTCGATCGTCGGATGCTCGCTCGCGTGCAGCGCGCGATACATGTCGCGCTCCATCTGCTTGTTGCCGCAGCGCAGCGCGGTCACGGGAACGGTGAGGCGGAACGTCGGCTGCGGAAACGACGCGCGCGACGGATGCAGCTGCGCGATGTTGCCGTCCTCGATGCGGTCGATGATGGTGTTGATCTGCTGCAGCGGCGCCGCCACCTCCATCGTCCCTTCGAGCGTCGTTCCGCTGCAGCGCCAGGGGGCGACGTTCGAGGAGCCTTGCAGCACGAGCTTGCTGGGTGTGCTTGAGACCAGCCGCGTCGACTCGCCGAGGGCGGCCGGCGTGATCGCAAGGAGGAGGCTGACGAGGAGGTGGCGGACCATGGTTTTCTCCCGTCATCCTGAGCGCAGCGAAGGATCTCAGGCTACGTAGCTGGAGATCCTTCGCCGTCGTTGCGGCTCAGGATGACGCTTTGCGTCACTTCGCGGCTTCGACGATCCAGCGGAACACAACCTTCACGTCGTCGCCGGTCTTGATGGTGTTGAGCATGGCCGTGGGCGGTTTGATGCCGAACGCCGTCATCTTCAACGGCGCCTGGCCGGTCAGGGCATAGCGCCCGTCGGCGGTCTTCGTGCCCTGCACGTCGAGGGCGATGTCTTTCGTCACGCCGGCGATGGTGAGCTTGCCGCGGGTCTTGAGCGTGAACGCCGGGACGGTGGTGTCGATGGGTGTGGTCTCGGTCAGCTCGAAGCGGATCTCGGGATGGCGGTTCGCCTTGAGCGCGTCGGCCATCAGCTTGTCCATTTTTTCGTGCTCGCTCTTGATCGAGGTGACGGGGATGGTGACGACGGCTTTCGCGGGAGCGTTCGGCGTGGCGCTGATCTCGCCGCGGATGGTGGTGCCGGTCATCGTCCATTCGTGCAATGTCGAGGTGCCGCTGATGGTGATGCTGCTGCCCTGGGTGGCGGTGAAGCGCTCGGCGCTCGCCATGAGGGCGAGGCCGAGCGTGAGGAGAAGGGAGAGGGTTTTTTTCATGGCTCGTGGACCTCGTCAGAAGCTGAAGCTCACCTCGGAGATCACGCCGCTGAATTGGGGGTTCTTCCAGGCCTGGATGTTGTTGTTCACCACTTCGCCGTTCGCGAAGCCCTGGTACTTCTGCTGGACGTATTCGACTTTGAGCAGGAGGTTCTTACTCAGCCAGAAGCCGCCGCCGACCTGGATGCGATTCACTTTGCCGTCGGAGTCGTTGCCGTTGAGGATGTTCGCCTGCGCGCCGCTGTAGCGCAGCGCGCCGTAGAGCGACGGGGTGAAGTTGTAGGTCGCGTCGGCCGCGTAGTAGGCCCACTTCTCTTCCGGAGCGCCGGGCGCGCTGCCGTTGATGTCGAGGTCCTGCGTGCGGCCGTAGTGGCCGTAGACCTTGATCGGCGAGCCGTTGTCGAACGTCACGTCGAACTGCGCGGCGCTGAATTTCTCGCCCGCCTGCGGGAAGACGTTGCCCGGAGCCTGGCCGCCGCCGAGGACGCCGGCATAGCGCTCGCCGCTGCGGTTGCCGGTGAACATCTGCATCGAGCTGCCGCCGGCGGCCGTGGTGGGGTTGTCGCTCTGGTCGGTGCCGATGTACGAGACGGAAGTGCGCAGGCCGTCGATCGGCTTGACCCACAGCTTGCCGTTGTAGGCGAAGCCGCGGCCGACGGTCCAGTTCTCGGTGGTGGTGCCGTTCGAGCCGCCGACCAGCCAGCCCCAGCGCCGGTCCTGCTTGCTGCTCACCTGCATGCCGATGGAGACGATGTTCGGATCGACGACGAAGTTTCCGACGAGCGGGTTCTTCTGCACGATGGCGTTGTTCGAGCGGTGCTGGCCGGCGTCACCGAAGTCGATGAGCATGTGGCCGGCCTTGATGTCGACCTTGGTGAGGATCGGCTCGAGGAACTTCAGGCTCTCCAGGTTCTCCGGAACGCCGCGGAGCAGGATGTAGCCCTCGTTGCCGTACGTCTGGGAGGGGTGGTTGCGGCTGGAGAGATACATGTCCATGTAGACCGTGATCTCTTCGTTCTTGCCGAACTTGCCGACGAAGCCGAGGTCGCCGAACGCGTTCTGGAAGCCCGGCTCGACCTTGGCCAGGGGGACGCCTTTGAGGTCGAACACATTCTTGTGGTTCAGCGCCTGGGCGGTGCCGACCGTGTTGATGGTGATGTAGAGCTTCTGCTTCTCGGTCTCGGTGAGCTTGATCTGGGCGTGGGCCGCACTCGTGAAGCCGATCGCAAGAGCGAGTGCGGCGGCGAGAGTCTTGAGTGATTTCATGATGTCCTCCGTTGCTTTCACGGAGGCCATTCTCGCCACCTAACTCGTTCTAAAACATATGCTTGCGGGTGGTTCCGGCAACGCGGACGGGTGGGTGGGACCCACCCGGAAGGGTGGGATTCCCTACGCCTGCTCCAGCTCCGCCAAGGCGTCGCGGAACGCCGGCCCCGCCCAGCAGTACGGGCCGACGAACGTCAGTCCCGCTCCGTGAAAGAGGCGCCGGTACGTGGCCGCGGGGCGGCGGATGAGGTCGTGCAGGTCGCCGACGATGTCGTCCTCTTTGGTCAGCACTTCGAGGAAGGCGATGCCGTCGGTGGCCGCCGCCAGCGCGCGGATGCCGGGCTTGAGCTCTTCGTCCGCGACGTAATGCAGCACGTCGGAGCAGACCACGAGGTCGTACACCCCGAGCTTGAAGTCGGGCAGCTCGCCGAACGTCCCCTGCTCGATGTTGCGCTCCTTGCCGTAGCGGCGCACCGCGTAGTCGGACGGATCGATGCCGTGGTAGTGGATGCGCGGGCGGAAGGCCTGCAGGTGCGGCAGCCAGCCGCCCTCGCCGCAGCCGACGTCGAGCACGGTGCGGATCTGGCGGCGCAGGATGTACTCGCTCGTCGCGATGGCCACCGCCACCTTCCTCCGCACCTCGGCATGCGTGTTGACGCGCATGCGCCCGCGGTACCACTTGTCGAAGTAAGCCTTGTCGTATTGCTTGGTCATTTCGCGTTTTCTCTGTGCATCCCGATGCCGCGCGCGCGCAGCCACGCCACCAGCCGCGGCATCTTCGGCTCGATCCTGGCGACCGCCCAGACCGCGAACCGGCTCTGCGGAAAGAGCACCAGCGCGGCGAGCAGGAAGAAGACCCATCCCTGCAGCACCGGCAGCAGCGAGCCGATGACGCCGAGGATGAGAAAGACGACTCCGAGCGTGATGCGCAGCAGGAAGAGCATCGGAGCGGGGAGTTTAGCCGGAGCGGAACGGCGGCGCAGCAACTCCGCGGTGAAGATCACGACGATGGCCACGATCGAGGCGACCAGAAAGACTCGCTCGAGGGTCATCCCTTCGGCCGGAACTCCCCGGCGTCGAGGTATTCGGCAGGGATCTTCTGGAACTCCGTCACGCCGTACTTCGCGACCAGCTCATCGGCGGAGAGATGGTCGGCCAGGATCAGGCCGTCGATCTCGCCGGTGCGGTTCTCGAGCTCCCACCCGGTCCAGATCTCCGCATCGCTGTACGGCCGGAGCGAGATCCTCTGCAGGTAGCGCGACATCGAAACCGCTCCTTCAGAGGGCGCGCCCCTTGCGCCGCTGTTCGGGATAGAGCACCAGGAACTCGCGCAGGCCGGACATCACCTCGCGCACGCCGTCGGGAACGGTGCGCGTGCGCAGCCAGTAGCAGCCGGGATCGACGAGGCTGCGCAGCAGCTCGAGGAACTGCGTGAGCGAGAGGTACGTCGCGGAGTAGACCTTCCCCTTCGTGCTCTCCTGCCGCTGGCGCTGCAGCTTGGCCACCACGCGCGCGGCCAGGTAGTACGGCGTCTGCAGCACGTCGAACTCCTCCTGCGACATGCGCGGGCCCTTGGTGATGTGCTGGCGATTGATGGTGGCCTGCAGGAAATCGGTGAGCATGACCACGGCCGTTTTCGGCAGCGGTCCGCACTTGCCGGTCTCGATGGCGTCGTCGAGAAAAGCGACCAGCGCCTTGACCTGCTCGGAGCCGGGATAGACCAGCTCGCGCAGCCCATACTTTCTGCCGATCGCGCGCTCATCGAGCTCGGGGATGGGGGCTTCGATGGTTTTGTTCTCGTCGGCCATGGTCCCGGAAGGAACCGAGAATAGCACGCGTACAATCAGCGCCGATGCAGACAGCCGAGCTTCTCGGAACCGTGCCGCTGTTCAAGCTGCTGGACGAATCGGAGCGCGCCGATCTGGAGCGCGTGTTCGAGCGGGCCGAGGTGGCTGCGGGAGAGAAGATCTTCTCCCTCGGCGAGCCCGGCGATTCGCTCTACATCGTCGGCACCGGCAGCGTCGAATTGTTCGTCAAGGACAACGCCGGCGCGCGGATCGTGCTGGCGGTCACCGGGCCGGGCGAGGTGTTCGGCGAGCTGTCGCTGTTCGACGGCGGCGCGCGCACGGCCGGCGCGGTGGCGCTCGAGAACACGACGCTGCTCGTGCTGCATCGCGACGATCTGCTCTCGTTCCTGCGCCGCCATCCCGACGCGGCGCTCGACCTCCTCACCACGATGGGGCAGCGCATCCGCTCGACCGACGAGCTGCTGCGCCGCCGCGTGGCGCGCAACATCAACGAGGAGATGGAAATCCGCTCCACCACGATCGAGCGCGTGGCGGACGTGATCGCGGAGTTCAGCGGCAGCATTCAGTTCCTCTTTCTGAACGCGCTCTGGTTCTTCGTCTGGATCGTCTGGAACACGGCGCCGTTCGTGCCGCACTTCGATCCGTATCCGTTCGGCTTCCTGACCATGGTGGTCTCGCTGGAGGCCATCTTCCTGTCGATCTTCGTGCTGGTGAGCCAGAACCGCCAGGCGGCGAAGGATCGCCTGCGCGCCGACGCGGAGTACGAGGTCAACCTCAAGGCGGAGCTCGAGATCACGCACCTGCACGAGAAAGTCGATTTCCTGACCGAGGAAGTGTTGGCGCGGTTGCCGAGAGCGGAGCGGACGAGGTAGCGGAGCGCTGCGCGCCGGGTTGCCAGTTGCCGGTTGCCTGTGACTGCGCATGGGCCGGCTGACGGCACTCTTTCGGCGACGCTCTCACACGGGTGCGATTTGCGGTGCGCGAGCCACAGCGCGATGGCTGTGCAGGAACAGGCAACCGGCAACTGGCAACCGTCTCACCGCCACGTCATCTCGAACGTGCACGTCTTGTCGCCGTGGCACTGGCACTTCGTCTCCGCGACGACCGGATCGGTGCCGCCGTGGCGGAGGATCGACTCGAGGAAGAAGCCCTGCGCGCTGGCGCAGTAGACCGGCGAGTAGCAGGGGTAGTTCGTGTAGATCATGCGCGCGCCGGCGGGCGTCTTCTCGAACTTCACGCTGCCGAACTTCTGGTACTGGTCGTGGAACAGCGCGTTGTTCTGCAGGAACTGCACGAGCTCCTCGGAGTCGAGCGAGCGGTAGATCCGTCCGATGCCGAGCTCCGCGCTCGCCGCGCCGATGAGCTGCAGCACGTTCGGATGCGTGTGTTTCAGCTCGTTGTAGATCGCCTTGTCGAGCTCGATCAGCGACTCGAACTCGCACCAGCTCGACGCCAGCGGCGTCTTCACGTAGCCGCGCGTGCGCGGGGTGAGCTTCTCGATCAGCGCGTCGAAGCCGGCCTGGCCGATGGTGTCGAGGAGGAACTGCTTGCGCCCTCCGAACATCACGCCCTTCACTTTGGCGAGGGCCGGATCGGGTCCGACGAGCACTTCCCTGCCGTCGAGTTTGGGTGCGGTCGCCGAGGCTTTGCGCTGCGCGAGTAACGACATGGGTCGTAAGTCTAGCGGAGATGGCGGAACGGTTCGGGAACGAAATCGCCGTCGCTCGCTTCGCGTGCAGCGAGGGAAATCTGGAACTCCATCACGTCCGGCGGCACGGGCGTCTGGTAGCCGTCGAGCGTGTCGCGCAACGCGTCGAGCGGCGCCAGTCCCTCGGCGCTCACGGCGCGATAGAGCTTGACTGCGATCGACTCCGCGGCGCCGGGCGTGAGCAGCTTCGGGATCAGCGGCTCGATGTTCGCGAAGTCGCTTTCCTGCAGCTCGATGCCGCGCCGCTTCGCCAGCGCGCGAATGAGCGCGAATCCCTCGGCCGCGGTGGTGGTCGGGAAGATCGGGATCTTCACGTCGACGCGGCCTGGGCGTTTGAGGTCCACTTCGATGAGATCGGGCCGGCTGGAGGCGAGGATCCAGACGATGCGTCCGCGGTTCGCGGGATTGCTCATCTGCTCGGCGAACATGCCGTAGATGCGGCCCGACAAGCCGGAGTCGCCGCTGCCGGCGTCGCGTTTGCCGAGGGCCTGATCCGCTTCATCGATGAAGACGAAACAGCGGCCGAGCCCTTTGAGCAGGCGGAAGATCTTCTCGAGATTTCCCTCGGTGCTGCCGACCCATTTGTCGCGGAAGTTCTTCAGCTTCACGACCGGCACGCCGGCCTCGCCGGCCAGGCATTCGACGAGGTAGGTCTTGCCGGTGCCGACCGGACCGCAGAGCAGGTAGCCCATGGGCAGGGCCTGCAGGTCGTTGCGCTGCCACAAACGGATGTCCTGCCGCAGCCAGCGTTTCTTTCCAGCACATTGGGATCCTAAGCTTAGAATTCCACGTGGACAAGTTGTCGCG
>JADMIO010976183.1_pt1 | contig 22092 bp, 17 predicted proteins | sample 8958161 | NCBI WGS metagenome assembly JADMIO01 (sample SAMN16585339, study PRJNA669376) | soil metagenome | isolation source: Crop rotation soil | place: USA: Cullars Rotation, Alabama | collected 2011
CGCGACAACTTGTCCACGTGGAATTCTAAGCTTAGGATCCCAATGTGCTGGAAAGCGCTCGCATTCCATTTCACCCGGGACCAGCTTCAGCGGACACCACAAATAGATTCCCGACGCTACCAGAAACAGGAGAACGCTGGCTACTGCCGAACCATACTCCGGCCGGAGGTCCCCATTAACGGCGAGAGGTGCGCGGTGAGGATGGTCTGCAGCGGCATCTTTGCGTCGCGCGTCCCCAGCAGCTGCCCGTTCCCGACCGACCAGCGCCAGGTATAAAACAGCCACGTTCGCATGCGTGTCATCCTATGGCGAGTGCACCCGCCAGTCAATCCCATCAAAATGTCAAAAGAGTTTAGGGATTCCGGTCGGAGTTGGTGGTGTGCGGCACGACGAGAGAGCGGCCAACGGTTCGGGTCAGGTCCAGGTAGACGGCGGATCCCGCAGGCAGGGGGTAAGCGCTGCTGCGGCGGTAAATCTGGATGGCGTCCGAATTTCCCATTTGTACAGGTAGCCAGGCCGAAGGTTCGGCCGCGATGGCTGCTTGCAGCAGGTGGTGGTGCGGCCGGTCATACGAGCGATCGACAACGATCGTAGAGATCGGCAGTTCCTTCAAGAAGCGCGAGACCTGGTCGGTAGTCTGGTAGAGGGACTCGTAATTTTTGCCCATCCAACTGCTCCGCGCCAGTACCTTGCTGCCGCGGAGGACGAAGTGACGGAGTTTGCGATCCGCTAGGGCCATCTCGGAAACCACTAAGCCCTCAGTCTCGGCGGGTCCGGACACGAGTACGAGTTGCTCCTTCTGCGCGGCCTCGCGCAGAAGGCTGGCCGTGGCGGCGCGAAAACCGTAATGGGCTTTTGCCGGAACAAAGAACGTGAAGGCCGCGTTCCAGGCGCACACAAGTACGAGCAGGGCGGGCATGGCGACACGCTGCAGGCGGGCCTGGGCGGAAAGATCGGCAAGTTCAGAAGCCATCCAGCGGCAGCCGGCGGCCATAAAGATCAGGAGTACGGGCGCGACCGCGATGAGGTAACGGGGCTCGTCCATCGGGTAAAGGATCGAATGAAAGACCCACGTAGCGGCCAGCAGGGCGGCCACGGAGACCCACAGTGAGTGCTGTTCTTCCCGCGCCAGGCGCGGCCTTAGCATAACCACCGCGCCCACCACCGCGAGCGCGAAGACGGCGCCTCCGCCAATTCGCCAAAGTGTCGACCAGTTGCCCGCGATTGCTCCGGGAATGTCTTCAATGCCGGGGTTGGGCTCCATGGCGTACCGGACGAGATTGCGATTGTAGACGTACCAGGGGCCGCACAGAATCGCAACCACGGGAATCGGGAGCCAGAACGAAGAGCGGCGTAACAAGTCGAACCTGCGATTGATGAGGAGCGTGAACGGCGGCAGCAGAGCCAGACATAGGGCGTTGTACTTCACCATTATGGCGATCGAAGCAAGGAGCCCGAAGAGTACCGCGTCTCGTGCCTTTCCCAACTCCAGATAGCGCGCAAAAGCCAGAGTCGCCGCCCACATGAAGCAGGTCATCATGATGTCCGGCATGTCAGCGCTCGTGGACGCCTGAATCAGCGGAAGCGAAATCAGCATCAGACCCAAGATCAAGGCCACCCAGAACCCGAACTCGCGGCGTGCGGCTCCAAAACAACCGACGGCCAGCAGCGCAGTCCACAACGCCATCAGAACCAGCACTGAGATCCTCGAGGGCGAAAAGAGCAGGATCCACGCCGCCTGACTCAGGTGAAAGAGCGGAGGCCAGATGCCGAATGTGACTTTTGGATAGTGAACATAGTAGCCCTCGGCATACTTCACTGGAGAGGCTGGCATCCCCGAGGCGACGTAATCATGAATCATCAGGGCGGTGACGAAATGCGCCGCCTCATCCGAGCCGCTGAACTCCGCTTCCAAAGCTCCGGCGCGCCACTGCAGGAAAAAGGCGAACGCAAAGAACGCCAGGAACGGAACTAGCATTCGACGCATTGTGAGCCCTTTCATGATTGCTGATGGTACCGTCGCACGGACGTCCCGGCACTCAGTCCGATGACGAAGTAAGAAGCGATCTTCTCCACCGATTGTGCGTGTGAATCACCGCTAAGTCAAGCCTATGACTCTCACGTAGTACTTATGGAACATAGAGTTATGGAACTTAGCGGGCACTTCTGGTAATAAGAAAAGAAGCTGGCTGCAGTCCAAAGCTTCCGCCAGATGGGCTGTACGATGGAAGATCCCGTACTTCACTGCGAGGAGTTACTCGCGGTTGATTAGAAGGGAGGTATTTCTAATTATTAGTAACAACATTCGGACATTTGCCGGATATCTGCCTACGAACTCTTCCGAGGCGTTCTCAGCAATTCCTGATCCGGGGTAATTCCGGAGGACCTGCCCAGAACCACTACCTCGGACCACAGTCGAACAAGTTGATACAGTGTTTTCGCAAGCGAGGGCAGCCGGAAGAACTCCGACTTGCCGTGTTGCCGGGCATAGTGGCGCACTCCCACTTCGGCCACGCCGTAGCCGCTTCGTTCCAGCTTACGGACCAACTCGACGCAGATCGTTCCGCTCGTCGAGGTGAGTTCAATTGTGTTGAGCACCGAGCGGCGAATCAGCCGGTAATCGCAATCCACATCGCGAATTCCAATCCCGAAGAGCATACGAGCGCAATAGTTGTAAACATTGCCGATCCAGATTCGATGCGTCGGGTCATTTCGTTTCAGCTTGTAGCCGTTCACCAGGCAGGTGCCCGGTCGAACCATGGCAAGCAGTCTGGGGAGTTCGCTGACGTCGTACTGACCGTCGCCGTCGGTATAAAAGACGAACTCTTTGTGGGCTGCTCCGAAGCCGCTCAGAAGCGCGCCCCCGTATCCCCGATTGGCCGGATGGGTGATTACGCGCAAACGGCTATGCTCGCGCGCGATCTGCTCCAGCACCAATCCCGTCGTATCTTGACTGCCGTCGTTGACGACAATTACTTCGAAATCGGTAACGTGCTTTTCCAGCACCGCGAATGTCTTCCGCAGTAATCCAGGGAGTGAAGGCGCATCATTGTATGCGGGAAAAAACACACTTAGCGACTCGAACTTAGCTTTACCCAAACCTGATCACCCCATGAAACTATACTATGTCTCGTGCCCTCGCTCGCGAAATCTTTAATCGTTTTCGTACTGGCGTGTCTATGACTTTCGTCAAGATCGGCCCCGGACCAACGCTCCCCCGTACTTCGGTTAGACTGGAGTTCGCAATCTTATGAAATACAGATTCTTATTTGGCCTTGCGGCGTTCTCGGCGCTCGCGTTTGCCGCCGATCCACCTTCCGGCGTAGACCTCGGGGCGATGAACAAATCGATCGATCCGTGCAGTGATTTCTACCAGTACGCTTGCGGTAACTGGATCGCCGGCAATCCTCTGCCTTCCGACCGCGCACGTTGGGGCCGATTCACCGAGCTCAGCAATCGCAACGAGAAAGTCCTGCTTGACATCATCCAGGGCAGCGCCGTCGTTCGCGCCGGCCGCAGTTCGCTCGATCAGAAAGTCGGCGACTACTACGCCGCCTGCATGGACACCGCGACGATCAATAAGAAGGGACTGTCGCCCATTAAGCCCGAACTCGATCGCATTCGCGAGATGAATTCCAAGGAAGAAGTCGGCGCCGAGTTTGCTCGCCTGCACCGCATGGGCATTCCTGTCGTGCTGAGCTTCGGCGGCCAACCCGACGCAAAAGATTCCACTCGCACCATCGCGACTTTGGGACAGGGTGGCCTCTCGCTTCCGGACCGCGACTACTATCTGAAGACCGATCCCAAATCCACTGAAACCCGCACACGCTACGTCGAGCACATGGTGAAGATGTTCCAGCTCGCCGGAGCTTCCGCAACCCAGGCCGCGGCAAAAGCGAAAGACGTTCTCGATTTCGAAACCACGCTCGCAAAAGCTTCCGCCGATCGTGTGGCCATGCGCGATCCCAACAAGCGCTACCACATGATGACCATGCAGCAACTGAATGCGCTCGCGCCGACCTGGGATTGGAACGCGCTCTTCACAGGATTCGGATCGCCCGCGCTCCAGTCTCTGAACGTCAGTAATCCGGACTTCATCAGGCAGATCGTTTCCACCCTGCCAGCCGATTCCGTCGAGCCGTGGCGCTCTTATTTCGAATGGCATCTCCTGCGGCAGAGCGCGAACGCGCTGCCGGAAGCATTCGAAAACGAAAGCTTCGATTTCTGGCAGCGCTACCTGACGGGAGCTAAGGAACCACGCCCGCGCACAGCCCGTTGCGTGCAGGCGGTGGATCGCTCACTCGGCGACCTGCTGGGCCAGAAGTACGTCGACGTGGCCTTTGGAGCGGATGCCAAAAAACAGATGGCGGAGATGGTGGATGCGCTCGAGAAGGCGCTCGGCAAGGACATCGAGACTTTGCCCTGGATGACCGACATCACCAAGAAGGCGGCCCTTGAGAAGCTAAAGGCCATTACCAACAACATCGGCTATCCGAAGAAGTGGCGCGACTACAGTAAAGTCACGGTGGCACGCGACGACTATTTTGGGAACATGCAGCGCACCGCCGAAGCCGCGCAGCAGGATCGAATCTCGCGCATCAACAAGCCTACGGACAAATCGGAGTGGGGCATGACGCCTCCAACGGTGAACGCCTTTTACAGCCCACAGAGCAACAGCATCAACTTCCCCGCCGGGATTCTGCAGCTGCCCTTCTTCGATCCGCGCCGCGATGTGGCGGTCAACTTCGGAGCCGCCGGGATGGTGATCGGCCACGAAATGACGCACGGCTTCGACGACCAGGGGCGCAAGTACGATGGAGACGGCAACGTTCGCGACTGGTGGACGCCCAAAGACGGAGCCGAGTTCGAAAAGCGCGTGGCGTGCGTGGCGGACGAATATTCCAACTTCACGGCGGTAGAGGATGTAAAGCTGAACGGCCGTTTGACGCTGGGCGAAAACACGGCCGACAACGGCGGCATCCGCGTCGCGCTGATGGCGCTACAGGACATCCTCAAAGGCAAAGAGCAGATCCTCGATGGCTTTACGCCGGAGCAGCGCTTTTTCCTGGGCTTCGCACAGATCTGGTGCGAGAACAGCACGCCGCAATCCGAGCGTCAGCAGGCACTGACCAATCCGCATTCCCCCGGACGCTACCGCGTGGATGGTACCCTGCAGAACATGCCTGAATTTCAAAAGGCATTTTCCTGTAAGGCGACTCAACCGATGGTAAGCGCCAACGCCTGCCGCGTTTGGTAAGGAGTGTCGCATGGCCCTGCGTGCGATTAAAAGTGATGAAAAACTAGAATGTCCCGCTCCTTCGCAGTCGCGGCCCGGTAGACGTGCGGGCGAACGTTTCCAAGCCGCGACCGCAAGGAAGCGGTCCTTGCTATAGGTTTTGATGTGTTTTTCAACGGAGGGTGATATGGAACGGGAGCTGTTTGGAGAGTTCATGGGCACCCTGGTGCTGATTCTTCTGGGCAACGGCGTGGTCGCCGGGGTGCTGCTGCGGAAATCCAAAGCGGAGGATGCCGGCTGGATTGTCATTACCGCGGCATGGGCATTCGCGGTAATGTGCGGTGTGTTCGTCGCCGGTGCTTTCGGAGCCCCGGGACACTTAAATCCAGCCGTAACGGTGGGAGCGGCCGTGGTGTCGGGAGATTACAGCAAAGTCGGCCCGTACACCTTGGTGCAAATTCTGGGCGCCTTCGCCGGCGCGATTTTCGTCTGGCTGCACTACCTGCCGCACTGGCGCGAAACTCCCGATGGTGACCGCAAGCTGGCCTGCTTTTCCACTTCGCCCGCGATTCGCAGCACCATTCCGAATCTGGTCAGCGAGGCGATCGGCACTTTCGTGCTGGTGCTGGTAGCCAACGCGATCGGGTCGAAAGGCGTCGCGGCGAATGGCGTCGCTCCCGGACTCGGTCCCTATTTAGTCGGATCGCTCGTCTGGGGCATCGGCCTCAGTTTGGGCGGAACGACCGGGTATGCCATCAATCCCGCTCGCGACCTCGGCCCGCGCATCGCGCACGCCATTTTGCCGATTGCGAAGAAGAGTTCCTCCGATTGGAGCTACGCCCCGGTGCCGATCATCGGGCCGATTCTAGGTGCGGTTCTGGCGGGCGTCTTCGTGAAAATCGCTCATTTCTGAAACGGCGCCATCGCGGCGCAGATTTCCAGAATTCGCGTCTCCAACTGCTGCGCCATTCCGCGAACGTGGTCGATCGACCTCTCACGGAGTTGCGCTTCGATCTGCTCGCAAAGGCTGGCGACCGCGTACGCTTCCATCTGCTTGGAACTTCCCTTGATGGCGTGCACCTGATACTGCAATGCGGCCGCGTCGGATTGCGCCATCGCCACCCGGATGTGATCGATGCGCCTGGCCATGTCCGCCTGGTAGGTCTCAATCATCTCGGTGACAAGATCGGAGTCGTCGCCGGCTACCTCAAGGATCATCTCAGGAGGGCTCCAGACGGGAGGCATGAAAGTCAGTGTCTCCGGTCCGGCAAAGCATCGCAAGACTGGCTTTGGTTATTGGAATCAGTAATTTATCCAGGCAGATTGGATGTACTGATTGCACGGGCGCATGGCCACTCCAAGTGTTGCTGCAATCGAGCGCTTCCAAGCTGTTCATTTGAATAACGCTATGCGGCCTTGCGGCCCCACGGCCCAGCCCGTTTTGTCATCGGAGAAGCTGAAGGCATTGAAGTTTCCCGTGTCGAACTCTTTCCAGTTTTGTCCGCCGTCGGTCGAGATGTCGGAGCCCGACGTGCCGACAGCGATCCACGCTTTTCGGCTGGGTAGGTAGCCGACGGCGGAGCGGAATCCATGCGGGGCTTCGCCCTTCGGCTGGGTCCACGTTTTGCCGCCGTCCGCAGTGACGGCGATGTTGTGGTCCGTTTCGGTGGGTTTGGAATATTCGCCGCCGACAGCGACGCCATGCTTCCCATCGGAGAAAGCCAGGGAAAATACTCCGGCTGCGGCGGTGTCGTTGCGGATGGGGGTGGGGGCCACCGTCCACGTGAGGCCGCGAGTGGAGGAGTGAAAGACGCGCGCGCCACCGGGGCCTCCGGTCGCAAACCAGGCATCGTGCTTGCCGAAGGTGACGAGGCAGGTTCCGCTGGCCGCAAAGGCGCCTTCGTTCGGTACGGAGGGCGGGGTCATGCGGCGCAGCCAGGTAGTCCCACCGTCGCTGGTGGTGAGGATGACGAACTGCCCGTCAACCGGATCGCCGACCGCGATGCCGTGATCGGCGTCCCAAAAAGCGAACGCATCGAAGAAGCCTTTTGGGTCCGGATTAGTGAACTGCAATTTCCAGTCGGTTCCACCGTTGGTGGTTTTGTAGATGCGCGCCTTATCTCCGCTGCCGCTGCTCAGCAGGTAGACAATATCCCGGCCGAACGCCTGGATGTCGCGAAAGTCGAGCGATTCGGCACCCGGAACCTTGGCGGCAATCCAGGTGAGGCCACCGTCGGTCGTCTTGAGGTAGGTGCCGCCGGTGCCGCTGGCCCACGCCACCTGCGCATCCACCGCGCTGACTCCCCGCAAAGAAGCTTTGGAGTTGGTGGGCTGCAGGGTCCAACTCTGAGCATGGAGTAGTGCGGGGAAGAGGAGCATGGGCAAAAAGCGCATGTTCTAGTTTAGGCGGATGTTGTCCAGAGCGAAGACGAATTTTCCCGTCTTGGGTCCGGCGGTCCACGCGATCCCCATCACGTCGCTGCCGTCCGTGCCGAACTTGGCGAAGGGGAAGGTGAACTGCTTCCACTCGGACCCGGCAACGAAGGTTTGGAGGGCGGGTTGGTAGCCGCCCTTCTTCGTGAACACCATCAACTCGTATGTTTCGCCTTCGCCCTTCGCGGAAAACTGGATCTCCTTCCTGGAGGAGAGATTGGTGGCCGCCATCGGCGTGGGTCCGGGAGAAAAGATGACGCCGGCCCAAGGGAAGCCGAAGCCTTCTTTCACTTCCCCCGACACCGCGAGTGATCCAGCGGTCACTTCCATTTTGGCCACAGACTTTCCGCCCGCGAGTTGGTCGGTGGTGATCGAGAAGACGCCGAATTTGGCTGCGGGGGTGCTGGTGTTTTCGAAATCGGCGATGAGCCCGGCTTCTGACCCCGTCGGTGCGGGATCAGTCTTCTGTTTGGCCGCGTCTTCGTTTTGTTTGGCGACGGAACTCTTCCAAACGGCACGATCGATTTCGACTCCACCAAGCCAGACGGCGGCGATATCGCGAGTGGCCAGGATGTCGGTGGTGGGATTGCCTTTGACGAGGACGAGGTCGGCGCGCTTGCCGGCGGCAATCTGTCCGCGATCGTCAAGGTGGAAAGCAGCGGCCGGAGCGGCGGTAGCAGCATGCAACGCTTCGACAGGAGTCAAGCCGGCGCGGACGAGAAGTTCCATTTCGCCGTGCATGCTGGCGCCTTGCGTGGTGCCGGGATTCCCGGCGTCTGTTCCGGCGAGGATCGGAACGTTGGCGGCCTTCGACTGACGGATCGCTTCGTTGGCGCCTTCGCAACCGATCTTCGCGGTCATACCGAAAGTTCTCTGCATGGCGCCTAAGGAAGCGGGCGGGAGATAAGGAGCAATGTGAGAATCGGCGGCCAGCTCGGAATCGAATTTAGTGGCGCAGATGGTGTTGAGGACGGAGAGTGTGGGAACGACGAAGATGTGGTGCGCAGCAGCGAGTTTGCCGAAGTCGGGGCCGGCGGCCGGCCCGACAAACAGGTGGGCGAGTCCGTCAGCGCCCGCATTGATCGCGTCGATGGCCTGCTGCAGGGTACCGATGTGGACGACCAGGAGTTTGCCGCGTTTGTGGGCGGCGACGGCCAACGCCTGGAGCGTTTCCTTACTGAGTGTGGGGATCGGCTTCGCCACACCGTATTCCAGGCTGTCATCCAAGACGGCCTTGATGTAATCGGAACCTTCGGCGATCCGGGCATCCACCCAGGCCTGCGCTTCCTCGGGTTTGGTGAGGGTCGGAACCGGGATGCCGTACTCGGTTCCGTGTCCGCCGGGAGCGGTGGCGAGATAGCCCGCGGTGAACAGGTTGGCATAGCCGGGTGCGCGTTCCTTCTTGATGGCGGCAGCGGAGGCGGGAACCGTGAACATGTCGAGATCGGTTGTCACTCCGAAGATGGGAGCCTGCTGGAGGCTCGCCGCTTCGATGGTGTGAGTGTGGGAATCGATGAACCCGGGGAGCAGTGTTTTTCCAGTTCCATCAATGACGCGGGCGGCGGCTGGCTTAGCGGCGTTGGGGCCAACGGCCCGGATCAGACCGCCATCGACCACGACGCTCGTGTTTTCGAGGACACGATTGCCATCAAAGACACGGACGTGTTGAATGTATAGCGGCTGGGCCGAAGCCAGGGCTGCGAAAGCGAACGGCAGAAGGGACGAACGAAGCATGACTCAGTGTGCTACTTGGGGAGAGACTACGGTAGTGCGGAATATCAGGGGAGTGTGGTGACAAATGTCAGCGCGGCGGGGACGAACCCGCCACGCTGACTGGGGGTGAGACGTTATTTCACGCGAGAGTGAACTTCGTCCACTGCAAACTCGGTACCGATGCCGTGGCAGGTCTGGCAGCTTTCGCCATATTGCGACGTATTGACCAGTACGTGGATGTTGGCCGAACGCGTATCGTGGCAACCGAGACAAGCTGCGCCGATCGGCATCGTGGTGGGGGTCAGGGCGGTCGGCGTCGAGATCGCGGCGACTGCTCCAACGTTGTCCACCTGGTAAGAGTTATTCACGTGGCAAGCAGCGCAATTGCGTAGGTCGCCCGGATATTTCACTTCCTGGTAATTGGTGGTGCCCAGGATGTAAGGGTTGGTCAGGTTCTCGCCACGATGAGTGCTGTGGATCTGGCTGGCGAAACTGACAGTCTGCTTGGAGGTGCCGTCGGTCAAGGTGGGGTTGTGGCAGATGACGCATTCCTGCGTTTCGCCGCGCGTTCCGCCGTGAACGAAGCCGAGATTCTGGTGGCAGGCGGCGCATTTTTCGGTGGCAACGACCGTGCGACGGGGCGACATCTTGCTCTTGTCTACCGAGAAGTACATTTCGGTGGGACGAGCCATGTCGGTAGCGGTGGTCTGCCGGGTGGTGCCTGCCATGAGAGTGACGGAGTTGCGAGCCTGGATGGAGATGGTATAAGACCCCGCTGCTGCGGCTGGGATCTTAGCTGCCATGGTGTAGATGTAGAGACCGTTGGCGCCTACCGTCGTGGCGGGATTTTCCGATACCCGAACGGCTCCGGGACCGGTTTGGTAATCGGTGTTCGGACCGGAGAGAACTACGCGGATCTGGGTGAGCTTGCTGATGTCCACGCCATTGCCGCTCTTGTCCTTGACCGTAAACGTTACGATCGGAGAGCTGCCGGGGACAGCGTTGTCAATCTTCTGAATGGCTGTGATGAGACCCGGGAGCGAAGCGGAGTTGCTGGGTACTACGTGCGCGCCAGGGATCGACAGATCAAAATCGGCGTTGGCCGTCGCGTTATGGCACGAGGAGCACTGCTTGTCGTCGATCTGGGGAAGATTGGCGTGGTTGGCGCCAGTCGCGAAGTTGACATTGTCGTGGCAAGAACCGCAGACCGCGCGGCTCGGATTGGTCTTCCAGTTGTCGGCCTGTTTGGTGCCGGCGGCATGGCAGGTGGTGCAATTGCGCATGTCCTGCGGGAAGGCGATCTCGGAGTAATCGTTGACGGCGCCGCGATGCACGACGAAGTACTTGGTGCCGGCGACGACGCTGGGAAGACTGCTGCCCATGTGAAGTTTGTGTATGAAGACGGGCATGTCCACGGTGTTGAGGGTGTCGGGATTGACGCTCTGCGGGGTGTGGCAGAGGACGCAGTATTTCATCTGCTTACGACCGCCGCCATGGGCGCTGATGGGATCGTGGCATTTATTGCAACTCGCTTCGTTAATAATGTCGCGGGTGTTGGTGACAGCTGCTCCGCTTGGAACGAAAGTGAAGACATCGTCCGAACTGAAGACCGTGTCAATACCAAAATCGGCGAGATTGCGTTCGGCCTGCATCCCGATGGAATGGGTCGCGGTGGCATCGAAAGTAGCGGGCGCTTTCACTCCGAAGGTATAGTCGTACGTGCCGGTGGCGGCATCGACCAGGACGGACTTGCCACCGGCGTCCGTACCAGCCTGGATTTGGGAGGGGTTCTTGTTGCTCGTGGCAGCAACGGTAGAGGTGGTGTAGGAAACGTACTGCGACTTTCCGTTGGGGATATACGCGGCCACGAAACGGATGGAGAGCGTACCGGCGGTTTGCACGCCGTTAATGTCGAGACCGCCGCCCTTGGAATCCGTGATGGTGTAACGCGCGGTGATCGTGCCATCTTTGGCGATGGACGCTGTCTTGATTTTGGCCACCATTCCAGAAGTCACGAATGGGAAAGCGCTGGCAGCAACCGCCTGGGGGACGTAGTCCTTATTCTTTTTCACCGGGCGGTCAGCGGCGGACGCCGTGAAAAGTAGCAGGCCACTTACCAGGACTAAGATGGTCCCGGTTGGAGTAGAGCAGTTCTTCATTCAGTATGTCTCCTAACGAAGAAATTCCGTTAAGCGTTCGTAGAGTGGTGGCACGCGGGGGGCCGAATTCTTAGCGTTTTACTTCCAATACTTTAGGATCTTATTATCTTGTTATGGGCGCGTTCGCGCTGGGGGTAAGGGCACTATGCCCCACTTTGGGGGTGGGGCTGAGGGGAAAGTCCATGTTTCGAATTACTGCGGCACTGTCGAGAAACTCTACGACTATGCCCGCCACTCGCCCCGGATGCAGGAAACGAGCGCTCGGGGCGGATCGACAGTCTTGTTCCTCGTGTCTACTTCGCCGTATAGGTCTTCGAGAAATTGGTGCGGTAGTTGGTTAGGGTGAATTTGCCGTCCGGGGCGACAGAGGCTTTCAGGAGATAGGCCTTGTCCTGGGCTCCGGGCTCGAGGTTCGCGATTTGGTTTTCGTCCGCGTTAACCTCTTTCGGAGCGCCGAGGGCGACGTGGCCCTGCCAGATGTCCTGGAGGCCCGGAGACTTGCGAAGAACCTCAAAGACGCTGGGAGGCCCGCCCTTGCGAGCTCCATTGTTCATCACCGCGACGGTGGGCTGAATCGCCCAGACGAATTGAGGGGAATTGGAGCGTTCGAGCCCGTGGTGAGTTGTCTGGTAGAGATCGACGGTACCGATCAGGTTGTTCGGGCAGACAAGCTTCTGCTCGTAATTCCAGGTGAGGTCGCCCATCGTCAGGAAATCGAATTTGCCGTATTTCAGGAGGAAACCAACGCTTTGATCGTTGTCGGGATCCTGCTCGGGCGGGTGTTCCTTGAAATCGGCACACGCGGGATTTTTGGCTCCAGCGCCTTTGAGGGGCTTGGTGATCGCTTGGCCGGCGGACATGAGGACTTCGACCTCCACTCCCTTGAGCGGGATGCGGTCGCCCGCTTTGAGAATGCGGCGTTTGCCGGCGGAGAGTTCCTGATACGCCTTGTACGCCGCGGCGACGTTGGGGCGCGCGAGTTCGACACTGTCGCCGTGATCGAGGTAGAGATCGATGGGAATCAGCTTGGAGAGAGCCTGCATGGCGCCAATGTGATCGCTGTGAAAGTGCGTGGTAAGCAGGAAATCGATGTGGGTGAGACCCGCCTGGTGAGCAGCGGCGAGGATGCGCTTGGCATCGCGATCGTCGGGAATGTTGTTCGCTGTGTCCACGAGGAGTGCCTGCCCGGCTGACGACACGATCAGCGTGGCCGCGCCACCTTCGGCATCGATCCAGTAGATCTCGAGATTGCGAGTGGCTGCCGGAAGAGACAGAGAGGTAAAGATCAGAAGAAGCGGGATGAGAAATCGGGACCGGGGGGTTCGCACAGTGAATATGATACTCGAATGGCTTGCCGGCGTCGCAGGAGTCGTCCGGTTCAATTGGCGTAGGGTCGAAAGCCTGACGCATAAATGACCGTGATGGTGGCAGCTATGTCCGCATTCGGGCACACACGAATTTGAAAACATTGTCACGGGAGGAGAACCAGAGAAGCCTCGAAATAACTGTGTAACCATGGCGGCGAGGGGAAGTATTGCTTGCATGGGTGGAATCCTTGCCGACATCAAGTATGCCCTGCGGACTTTGCGGCGTAGTCCCTTGTTTAGCCTGATCGCGGTACTCTCGCTCGCGCTGGGCATCGGCGCGAATACAGCGATGTTCTCGCTGATGGACCAGCTGTTGCTGCGGCTGCTGCCGGTATGGGATCCAGACTCTCTGGTGATGCTCTATCAGGGAGGCCCCAATATGGGTGGCAACGACGGCGAACGCGCGAATTCCTATCCGATCTACCAGGATTACCAGCAGCGAGCCGAACCGTTCTCGGAGGTGTTCTGCCAGAAAATGACCGAGGTCGCGATCACGCTGGACGGTCACACAGAACTGGTCGCAGCGGAAATGGTATCGGGCAACTACTTTAGCGCGCTGGGTGTCAAGCCAGCCATTGGGCGCGTGTTCAACTCGGAGGAAGACGACCAGGTTTACAAGGGCCACCCTGTCGTCACCCTGAGCTACGACTACTGGGAGACACGCTTCGCCGGCGACAAGAGCGTGGTCGGCAAGAAGGTTCTCGTCAATAACTACCCCATGACGATCGTCGGCGTGTCGGCGCCCGGGTTCAGCGGAGTGGATCCTGCACGTTCGCCAAAAATTCGCGTGCCGATCCAAATGGTGCCGATCGTCAATCCGGGTTCGGACACGGTCATGAATTACCGGCGCCTGCAATGGGTCCGGGTATTCGCACGGCTCAAGCCCGGTTACACAGCGGAGTCGGCCCAAGCGTCGCTGCAAGTGCTGTTCACTCAGATTCGACGGTACGAAGCAACGCTGCCCGAGGCCAAGAGCTGGTCGGCTTACGACCGCGAGCGGTTCCTCAAAGCGACGGTCCGCGTCGAAAAGGCGTCAACCGGCTACTCCCAGCTTCGCAACAGCTTCTCGAAGGCGCTGGTCGTCCTGATGTGCATGGTGGGGGTCGTGCTGCTGATTGCCTGCGCCAACGTGGCGAGCCTGCTAATCGCGCGAGCGGTCGCCCGCCAGAAGGAAATCGCAGTCCGGCTATCGGTCGGCGCCTCGCAAAGCCAACTGGTTCGACAGTTACTAGTGGAGAGCCTTGTTCTGGCAGTGACGGGCGGCGCTCTGGGAATTCTGTTCGCCGCATGGACGACCAGGGGGCTGTTGAGCCTGCTTCCGGCCGGCAACGGCTTGTTGATGCTGAGCGCGAATCCGGATTGGCGGGTTCTGCTTTTCAACCTTGGCCTTTCGCTGCTCACGGGGTTGATCTTTGGACTGATTCCAGCGCTCAAATCCACGCGGCTGGATCTTTGGAGCACATTAAAGAGTGCCGTCGGGTCGATCACCGGCGCAGGCGGTTCTGTGCGGCTCCGTAAGGGCTTGGTGACGGTACAGGTTGCCCTCAGTTTTTTGTTGCTGTTCGGATCGGGCCTGTTTGTTCGCAGCCTACAAAACCTGAAGGAGCGCGACTCCGGATACAAAAACATCGAGAACCTGGTTTCGTTTCAGCTCGACCCCACGCTGAACGGATACACGATACCGCGCATGAAGGAGTTCTATCAGGAGCTGCTCGACAATCTTCGTGCACAACCCGGCGTTCAATCCGTCGGGTACGCCCGCGCAGCCGTGCTGGCTGACATCGCTTGGGGCGACGGCATGCTGGTGGAAGGGCACTCGGCGAAGAATGGCGAGGATAGCCACGCGCAAGTAAATTTCGTGTCTCCAGGTTTTTTCCCCACCATGGGTGTTACCTTGCTGGCAGGCCGGGACTTTGACGGGCGTGATGAGGGAGAAACGAGACGGGTTTGCATCGTCAACCGGAGGTTCGCCGAGCACTACTTTCCCGGACAGAGCGCGATTGGCCGGCACGTGGGATTCGGCATCATGCACCCGAAAATCGACATCGAGATCGTCGGCGTTATCGAAAACATCATCTATTCAGGGCCGCGCGAAGGCCAGCGTCGACAAGTGTTTGTCGCCGAGCCTCAGGAGAGCCGTCTGAACGGGGAGACCTTTTACATCCGAACCCATCTGCTCTCCAAAGAGATGTTTGCCACGATCAACAATACTGTGAAGAAGCTGGACCCCCGGGTGGCGGTATACAAGTTGCAGACGCTGGAGTCGCAACTCGATGAGACACTGCTGACCGAACGACTGATCGCGATGATGTCGGCGGCGTTTGGCGCCTTAGCGACCCTTCTGGCCTCGATCGGACTCTACGGCGTGATGGCGTTCGTCGTCGCCCGCCGGACCAACGAGATCGGCGTCCGGCTGGCCCTCGGGGCGGTGCGAGGCTCAGTGGTGTGGTTGGTCATGAGGGAAGTCCTGTTGCTCCTCGGCCTCGGCCTTGCCGTGGGAATTCCATCGGCGCTGGCTCTGGGACGCGTCGTTTCGGCGCAGCTTTACGGCGTCAAGGCGAACGATCCATGGGTCGCCGGCCTGGCTGTGATTCTGTTGTCGCTCATCGCTGCGATAGGCGGGTTAGTGCCGGCCCGGCGGGCCAGCCGCATCGACCCGCTTCTCGCGCTGCGCTATGAATGATCGCTCGGGCGCTGGTGCCTTCATGAGACAATTCAGGCATCCCGAATGCGCACTCTTCCGAGCTTTTTATTCCTTGCCGTTTGCTGCACGTCCCAACTATGCGGGGACATCGAGCCCTCGTGGACCACGCCAATCCCTCCCTTCCGAATTGCCGACAATCTTTATTACGTCGGCAGCCAGGATCTTGCCAGTTATCTCGTGGTCACTCCGAAGGGAAATATCCTGATCAATGCAAACCTCGTTACATCCCCTCCGCAGATTCGCGCGAGTGTGGAAAAGCTGGGCTTTCACTGGAAAGACATCGCCATTCTCCTCAATAGCCAGGCGCATGACGATCACATTGCCGGCGCGGCCGAAGTATTGCGCGAGACCCATGCGAAGAACATGGTGATGGAGGGCGACGCAAGTGTCGTTGAAACTGGCGCACGGACTGATTTCCTGGCGCCGTCACCCAATGTCCCCGGTTTTCCCGCTGCGCACGTGGACCGCGTTCTGCACGACCTGGACACGGTCAGCCTCGGGGGAGTAACGCTGACGGCCCACAAGACAGCGGGCCACACTCGCGGATGCACGACCTGGAGCTTACGCAGTCATCTCCCGGGGGAACCCGCCGGAACGATCCGGGACATCGTTATCGTTGGAGGGACCGGCTTCTGGTCGGAATATCATTTTGTGGCTACGCCCAGCCACCCAGTGAGTTATCCCGGAATCGTTCAGGATTTTCAACACACATTTGCCGTGTTACGAAGTTTGCCCTGTGACGTATTTCTCGGAGCACACGGCGGCTATTTCGACATGGTCAACAAACTCAAGCACTACACGGAGGACGGTTCCCGTGTCTTTATCGATCCTTCCGCGTATCAGGCGTTCGTCGCTCAGGCGGAGGCCAAGTTTGTGCAGGCATTGGGCGCCGAACAGGCTACGGCTGCGCATTGAGCCGTTGCTCAACGGAGTTCGCGAAACTCCAGCCATAGCCCAAGTGTCTGTTGGGGACCGATCATGACGCTTCGATGGCGCGCCGCTTCCACGTGGGCCGCCGACGGAATGTGAGCGGCGTTGAGGCAACGCTCGAGCGCAGCCAGGTCCCGAGTCAGAAACACAACACCGACGATCGGCCTCCCTGGAATTATTTGCGATGATTTCGGCAGGCACACTACTTCGCCGTTCTGCACCTGTACGATCTTTGCGCTGCGTTCCGTTGGGGCGAAGACCTTTTTGGTGATAACTTCACCGCCGGCAGACTTCAATAAGGGAGCCAGCGGGGAGTCCTCATCGTCCGCGATCCATACACCGGCAGTCGCGTAGGCCGAATTTGCGTGCTGGAAGTGCTCCGGCCGGTCCGTTGGCGATCGATTGCTGCCCTCGAAGAAGAACACAAACTGCAAGGCCGGGTCCCTGAATGTGAGGGTGCGATCGTCCTCGCGGTACGAAAATCGCGCTCGCCGAAAAGCTGTCTCCAGAGCTGGAAGGTTGAGTGTGTGGAAGCTGAGAAATGCCGGACCCTCACCCTGCGCCAATAGCTGAACGTAGTTGGCGCTCAGAGCGTCGGTCGCGCGTTGGGCGGTGATGAGTTCGATCCCGCCACCGTCTTCAAATTTGACGTGTTGGTTACGGATTCCGTCTGCGTGGAGCCGTCCCGGTTTGATGGAAAAACCCAAACGCCGATAGATTTCGGCCGCTCGGTCAAGATCGCTGACTGCAACTGGCAGATGATCAATACCTACCGCGCAACGGTTGCCGCCTGCTGCCCTTGCGTGCACGGTGACTCCCAGGGCGAAACACAGAGCAATCGCTCGCCGCCGCAACGTTCGCATGTAAACATCGTACAATCGCCGATTGGACAAGGTTCAAAGGCGCAGTGGTCAGTTCTGATCAGGAGCTTGCAAAAATCCAATCGAGGCACGGGTTGGCAGGCGGAAACCTTCCCGCTACTTGCCGGCTTGGACCTTGAGGCCGGAGAAATAGCCTTCGGTGCCGGGGCCGATCCAGAGGGCGACGGCGCCAGACGAATCGCCGAGTTTGAGATCGTCCACAATCAGGCAAGGCTGCTCGGCGCCATGAACATAGAGCCGGGCCTTCGTGCCTTCCACGGATATGCGAACACGGGTCCACACCCCGACTTCCAAGTCCACGTAGCTCTCGTATTTTTCCGGCGCCTGCTGGCGGCTGACCGCAAATGAGAAATTGGGATGTGCGCTGTATTGCGTGGAGTGATTGCGGCGGACCTGGTCGTCGGCGCGTCCGTTCGTCGGACGCAGATAGATGTACTCGAATTGGTTGTTTTGCAGCCGGAACGCGATCCCGATAAACCCGCGTGCCGTGCCGATACTCCCCGCTGCCGGTTTCCCCGCCAGTTCGACTTCAATCTCGCCATTGTGAAATGCCGGCCCTTTCACGATCGCGTAGGCCTCTCCGTTCGGCACGTCGCCGTCTTCGACGACCTTTACCGCGCGTTTGCCCAGATAATTGACCGGTTCCAGTTTGACCTTGTGCGGCGTCAGGTCATCGAGCGCTTGCGCGTAAATCAGGGACGCAAACGCCAAGGGCGCCAGAAGTTTGAGTTTGTTTTTCATCGTGTAGTTCCTTGGGACCTATTGGTGCAGCATCTGCGCAGGATCAATTTTCAAGACTCGGCGCGCGGGTATGTAGCACGCTACCATCGCTACCGTCAGCAACCCTACCGCCGCTGCCAACAGTGCGAGCGGATCATAGGGCGAGACTCCGACCAGCAGGCCACGAATCGCGCGGTAACCGAAATAGACACCTGGCGCGCCGATCAACAGTCCCGCCGAGACAAGCAGGGCGCCTTCCCCGAGAACCATCCTCAGAATGCGGTGATGATCGGCGCCGACCGCTAACCGAACGGCCAGTTCGTGATGCCTGCGGGTGACCGACCCCGCCACTGCCCCGAACAGGCCCATGGCTGTCAGCAGGAGCGCAGCGAAAGCAAGCGTGCCGACTAAAGACGCGCCCATCGCTTGCGGACTCCGGGACGCTTGGACAAGGTCATCCATACTCCGCGGATCGCCGACCGGGACCCGGGGCTCAATGCGGCGTATGGCCGCCGTGACGTCGGGTAAGAGGGAGTGCGGATCGCGCGTTGTCTTCATAACGTAGAAGAGCGGACGCATGCCGAAGTCCTCGGCCCGCACCAGCAACTGCGGCCGGCCGTCGGCATGAAGCCCGTACAAACGGGGCTGACTGACGACGCCGACGATCGTCAGGGGCTGGTCTCCGACTCGAATTTGCGAGCCCACGGCACCCCCGTCAGGGAAGAATCGCCGGGCAACCCCGTTGTCGATCAGTGCCTCGGCAACGCCGGTTTGGCGTAACCTGGTGAAGCTGCGACCAGACACCAGCCGCATCCCCATGGTTTCGACATAGCCGGCGCGCAGGCCGATAAAATCGACGGTCAGCTTATCCCGCTCGGCATCCCCTGTGTTCCCGGGTGCCCCCGGCGCCGTGATCGACCGCTGGAAAGTGGCAAAGATCCCGGTGGCGGTCAGGGGCAGAGCGGAGGCGGCTCCTGTCGAGAGCACGCCGGGAATCGAAGCGAGAGCCTCCTGTACACGATCCTGAAAACCGACCGCGTCGGTCGGCTTAGGGAAGAATTCGGGCGGCGTCCGCAACTTTACAGTGAAGACGCCTTCCGGCCGGAAACCCGGATCGGCGCGCAGCAGGCGTTCGAAACTGCGTGCCACCAGCGCGCCGCTGATCAACAGCACAAATGAAAGCGCTACTTGGGCCACGATCATGCCCCGGCGCCAGCGGCTGTGCCCGCCGCCGCCGCGAACCGAACTGGCGGCCAGGATGGACGATAACGGAGTGCGCGCAGCCCAGACCGCCGGCGCGGCGGCACCGACTATGCCGAGCAGGAAGCCGGCGGCGATGACGGCAGAGGCAATCCGCCAGTCCATGGCGATCGATTCGCGGCGCGGCAGGTCGAGGGGAGCGAGTGTGACGAGCACCTTCGTGCCCCAGCTCGCAAAAAGCGCGCCGAGCACACCACCAGCAAAACCGAGCATCCCACCCTCAATTACGGTGGAACGCAGGATGGCAGCGGTGTTCGCCCCAAGCGCTCGTGAAACGGCCAACTCGTGCTCACGCTGAGCGACACGAGCCAGCAGAACGGATGCGAGATTCACCATCAACATGAAGACCAGCACCATGCCCGCAGCGCCGAGCGCCACCAGCGCGGGTCGAATCCGCGAAATCGTATCGGTCTTCAATTCGACCGGGTAGAGTCTCAGGCCGCGGCCGCCGAAATCGCGGGCGTTAATGACGCGGCCTGCAGCGTCAACCGCGGCAGCAGCCGCCTCCGGCCCGGAACCTCGTTGAACCCGGATGATGCCGCCGTAACCGACATTCGCCGGCTTTCCCGCCGCGAGGTTCTCGTCGAAGGGAATGTAGGCATCGACCCGCTGAGGCGGCGCAGTCGGATCGCTTCGGACGAAAGCAAAGTTCGGAGGCAATATACCGATCACCGTGTGGGGCCGCCCCTGTAGCCGCACGTCCGTTCCCAGAATTCGAGGGTCGGCTCCGAGCAACTTCCACAGCCGGTGCGTCAGCACAATCACCTGCTCGTGTCCCTGACCGAGAGCCGACTCTTGTGCCGTGAAACCACGGCCCAACTCGAGCTTCACGCCGAGAAGGTCGAACAGGTTGGGTGACGAGTGAGCGACCGCGATTTCCATCGGCTCAGAACCCTCACGCAGGGAGAAAATACCCCCCAGCATGGGACGGATTCCGGCCACACCCTGGATCACCGCGCTCGATTTCTGCAGCTCCACAATGTCGAGGCTTCCGAGTGCGCCACGCGGAACATCGGCGATGGGGCCGTAGTCGCGCCAGACGTAGTAGAGGTTCCCTGGGTCTTTGTAGGGCATTGGGTCAAGCAGAATCCTCTGGACGGCCGTCACGACGAAGGCAAACATGCCAAGTCCTACCGTGAGAGTGCCGATTGTGGAGAGGGCGAAGAGCGGCGAACGCACCAATCGCCGTCGCACCAGCTCGATATCGCGGCCCCAATTTCCAGAGCGGCGCCAGAAGGCAGCCGGGTGAGTATGTTCTCCGGGACCATTGCGGAAAGAGTCCATCAGCGCACGAAACCAAAGAGTCATGAGATGAATCCTCCCTCTGTTTTTCAGCGCGTCGCGGGCACTATCCATATAGGCCTCCGCCAACGCGTTGCCCATTTCTTCGCGGAAGTCGGGCGGATAGAGAAGTCCCAGGAGTCGAAACCAGCGGTCCGAGATTCCGAGCCAGCGAGCGTTGCTCATCGGACGTCCTTCGGCAGCAGTCCGCCGGCGCGGGCGGCATGCATCATAATTTCCAAGCGCCTCGCCTCGGCGCGGGCAACCTGCACGCCCGTCTTGGTAATGCGGAAGTAGTTCCGCCGCTCATCACTGCCATCTTCCGCTCGACGGTCGGCGGCTACGATCAGTCCGGCCTCCACCATGCGGGCAAGGGCCCGATACATGGTGCCGAGGTCAGGGGGTGACGAATCGCCGCGAGCCTCGATGTCCCGAATGATTCCATACCCGTGGCGCTCGCCGGTCGAGAGGCTGAGGAGGATATGGAATTCGACGCGCCGCAATGGCAGATGCTTCTCGATTCCGCGGTCCCGATCCATTGGTTCTCCTCAGCGCACCGCAGAGCCGCGGAGAAACGGCGGAGGAACGCTGAGAAAACCGTTCCGGCCGGACGTGCGCGACTCTATGCGCAACACATATAATATGCGCGCTACGCATATAGACGTCAAGGGCGGATTGAAGATAGCAAAACAGGTGTCAGTTCTTCTTATAGGAGACGCGCCAGATGACTTTGCCGCCGTCATCGGATACCAGCAGGCTGCCATCGTGCAGCTGGAGAAACGCGACGGGACGGCCCCAGACTTCTTTCTTGTCTGCGCCAAGCATCCAGCCGGTAGCGAAGTCGCGGACGGGGCCGGACGGCTTGCCGTTCTGAAATGGGACGAACGAGACCGAATAGCCGACGCGCTCCGCGCCTTGCGTGGACCCATGGTTCGCCAGAAATGCTCCGTTACGATATTCCGCGGGGAACTGGGTGCCCGTATAAAACAACAAATCGAGCACGGCACAATGCGGCTTCAGCATGATGTCGGGCGTGATGGCCTTCTCGACGAGATCCGGCCTGCGCTCCTTTTCCTGGATGCGAGGATCGGCGTGTGGCCCTACATAGGCGTACGGCCAGCCGTAAAAGCCTCCCGGCTTGATGCTGGTGAAGAAGTCAGAGACCGGCACGTCAACGGCATCGGTGCGTTCTTCTACCGTCGCCCACAACTGATTGGAGCCGGGATAGAAACGCAGGCCGACGGTGTTGCGAAGGCCGGTCGCTATGGTCTCATGGCCTGTACCATCGGGGTTGTAGCGATGAATGGCGGCGCGCAGCTCCGGATCGCCGGTAACCAGATCGCCCGACGAGCCCTTTCCAGCACAGTGGGATCCGAAGCTTGGAATTCACGTGACTTGAAGTCGCGGC
>JADMIO011411909.1_pt1 | contig 22092 bp, 12 predicted proteins | sample 8958161 | NCBI WGS metagenome assembly JADMIO01 (sample SAMN16585339, study PRJNA669376) | soil metagenome | isolation source: Crop rotation soil | place: USA: Cullars Rotation, Alabama | collected 2011
GCCGCGACTTCAAGTCACGTGAATTCCAAGCTTCGGATCCCACTGTGCTGGAAAGACCGCGCAGCCCATGCACTACTCCCTCCCTGAGGTCCTCGAAGCTCGGATCGCGCCTGCCGTCTTCTTTGTCACCGGCAATGATATTAAACTAACCGACGCTTCCGGCACCGAGGTGATGGGCGATCCCACCGCCGCGCTGGCGGCCGGCGCGACCAAGGCCATTCTGCTCCATCCGGGCGACAGCGTGATCTATGACCAGAACGGCAAACACAACATCGACAAGGCGACCGACCTCACCTTCGTGAAAGTCACCGCGGGTGAGGCAATGGCGTTTTTCACGGACATGAATACGAGCGGGTCCAACGGCGAGCCGAACCACTTCGATGTGAATGAATTTACCGGCCTCGCGCTCGGGGCGGATGCGAAGGTGAGCATCGGGACCGATTTGCACGGCAGCATCGATACCCTGCTCGACAACAGCGGCGCTTTCACCCCCACGGTGCGCCAGGCGGTGAATATCGAAGGCATCACCGTCACCGGCTCCGTCTTTGGCGACATCGTGGCCGGCGGCAAGATCAGCAACGTCTCCTTCAAGGCGCCGAAAACCGGCGGGCAGGATTTCGATACGTTCAATATCTACACCGGCTACGCGGTGACGCACAGCACCGAGTTCAGTGGTGGCTTTATCCACCTGAACCCCACTTTCACGCAGGCCGCGGGGACGGATGCGGGCAGCATCTCCAACGTCACCCTGCCGCGCGGCTTGGACGGTGGCAACATCGAGGCCGGCAGCGGCGGCGATAACGCGGCCGGCGCGGCGGGCGCGGGCGGCAGCATCAGCAATGTCAAAGTCGCGGGCTTTGTGAAAAACATCAACGGCGGTAATGGCGGTGAAGCGACCGCGGGGACCGGCGCTGGTGGCGCGGGCGGCGGCGTAAGCAAGATCACCGTCGCGTTGGGCCGGGACAGTGCCAAGTTCACCCTCACGGGTGGCAGCGGAGGCGACAGCGCCGGCGGCGCGGGTGGTGTGGGTGGCTCAGCCGACGGCATCGTCGTGACGAACCTGGGAGTCACCAAGGGCATTTACGTCGATAGTGGCAACGGCGGTAGCGGCGGTGGTGCGGGTGCTGGCGGGAATGGTGGCGCCATTAGCAACTCGACCATCAGCACCGCCAACTGGGTCAACGGTGAAAACGGCTTCTTCGCCGGCGACGGCGGCGATGGCGGCACCACCGGCGCGGGCGGCAACGGCGGCAGCGTCTCGAAGGTCACTGTTTCGACCATCGGCGGAAGCAATTATATTTACGTCGACGCCGGCGATGGAGGCAAGGGCGGCACGGGTGCTGCGGGTGGCAACGGTGGCGCAGTGGACAGTTCGGTCATCAAGTGCAGCGGCAACGCCGTGAAGGGCATCTACTTCTACAGTGGCGACGGTGGCGACGGCGGCAGCAATGGTGGCAACGGTGGCAGCATCAGCAAATCCAGCATTGTCGCCGTCACCAGTGGCAAGGAAGTCTACATGCACGCCATGGGCGGTGGCAGCGGCGGCGCGGGCAAGGGCGGCGATGGCGGCAACGTCACCGATTCATCGATCACCGTGAGCGGAGTTTCGAGTTCCACCGTCGAAATCAACGCGGGCGACGGCAACGACGCCACCACCGGCAACTTCGATGGCGGCGCAGGCGGGAACCTCACCAATTGCAGCATCAAAACCAGCAGCTTCGTCGATGACAATGTCGAGCTTCTCGCCGGCGCCGGTGGCGACGGCTCCGGCACCGGAAAAGGCGGTGCGGGTGGCGCCGTGCAAAAGGGCGCGCTGAACGTCTTTAGCACCAGCGGCGCGGCGCAGATTTTCGGCGGCGAGGGTGGGACCGGTGGCAGCGGCGGCGGCAACGGCGGTGCCGGCGGCGCGCTCACCACGGTGGGCATCTCCGCGCTCAGCGACATCGGCAGCAGCCTCGATATCTACGGCGGTGCGGGTGGTAACGCTGGTGGCGATGGCGCCACGGGCGGCGCAGGCGGCGCCGTCAGCACAGCTGGGGTGAAGGCCCTCGGTCAAATTCACAGCCAGATGAATATTGACGGTGGTGCCGGCGGCACCGGCGGCGCGGGCCACAGCGTTGGTGGAGCAGGCGGCGCCTTGAGCAAAATCACGGTCACCACCATGGGTGTCACCAGCAACTTCCGCATCTATGGTGGCGATGGTGGCGCGGGCGGCACCGCGGGCAGCAACGGCGGCCGGGGCGGCGACCTCTCCCTGCTGGCGGTCACTACCCTCGGCTACCTCGGCAACGGCGCCTACATGGGAGCTGGCGATGGTGGCTCTGCCCAAGGCGCCACGGGAAACGGCGGCGACTCTGGCAAGACTGACAAAGTCACCGTCACCAACAAAGGCGGCATGAACGGCCTCGGCATCTATTCGCACAACGGCGGCAATTCCACCGCCACCACCGGCAATGGCGGCAATTCCGGCACGCTCTCGAACGTGACCGTCAATAACTTCGCCGACATCACCGACAGCATTTACATCGGCAGTTATTACGGCGGCCAGGCCGGCGCTACCGGCAACGGCGGCCAGGCGGGTGACGCCACGAATATCAAAGTCACCGACAAGGTCGGCACGAGCAGCGAGTGGTTCATCTACGGTGGCTCGGGCGGCCATGGCAAAGGGGTGGGTGGCAAGGGCGGCGACGGCGGCAACCTCAAGAACGTCACCTTCAACGGCCCGCTCGACACCGTGGACTTCGGCTATGCCAACAGCACCGGCAGCGGTGGCCCCAACGACGGCGGGACCGGCGCGGCTTCCGCAGGCGGCAAAGGCGGTTCGCTCGACACGATCAAGGGCAGCGCCGCGATCGCCCTCTTCGTCGCACATAATGGAGGTAGTTCGGAGGGCGACGGCGGCGATGGTGGCTCGATTTCCAATATCAACTTCTCCGTCTCGCAATTCGCCCGCGTCGTTTCGGCCGGCGACGGCGGCGGCAGCGGCGTGGGTGGCGCGATTGGCGAAGGCGGCTCGATCAGCAAGGTGAAGATCGGCGGCTCCGGCATCATCGGCGACTTCAGCAGTTCGTTCGCGGTCAACAACGACAGCAACAGTGGCATGGGTGGCCTCATCGTGGGCCGCGGCGGTGCGGTGGGCGGAAGCTTCAGCGCGGACAACAACGGCAGCATCAGCGCCGTCACCGCCACGAAGATCGCCGCCATCCTCGCTGGCCAGGCCGCTCAAGCCATCAACGTGAGCAACCTCTACGCGGTCAAGAGCATCACCGGCTTGAAAGTCTCCGCGATCGGTGCGGATGTCGATGGCGACGGCAACTTCGACTGGATCGAAGGCGGCACTCTCAAAGCCGGCTTCCAGCTCCACGGCACCGATGGCACCGATACCGACGACAGGCCCATCGACGGGCTGATCATCGTCAAGACCGGCGGCTTCACGCCCGACCCGAAGACCAAGCTGCTCCTGCCCGCCGTCCTGGTATAGCGGCCCGCAGCGGTTGAAGCGAAAAGAGGAAAGGGGAACAAGGGAGAAGGTGGGTCGGAGTCCCGTCCCGCGAATGCGGGACGGCGGAAAGGCGGTTGACGGGGACCGCCCGCTTTTTTCCGATGGTCAAGAGCCCTGCCTCGTCCAGAGTTGCGGTCTCCTTATGAAAAATTCCCTCATCGCCTTCGCGGCGTTTTCGCTCCTCGGGCTGGCTTCCGCATCGGCGGAGACGGCGGCGGAGAAGCTCGGCTGGACGCTCGCGGTTCACTCTTACACGTTTCAGAAGTTCACCATCTTCGAGGCGATCGACAAGACGGCGGCGATCGGCATCCAGCACATGAGCATCTCCGGCACGGTGAATCTCCCCAGCCCGGAAAATAATATCGCCAAGAGCCCGACGCCGAGCCTGTCCAACCAAGCCGCTGAAGCGATCAAGGCGCACATGAAAGAGAAAGGGATCGATCCTGTTTTTGTGAACATGGGCGTGGTGAAACCGACGGTCGATGAAGCGGAGAGCCGCAAGATTTTCGAGGGCGCGAAGAAGCTCGGTATCGGCGTGCTCGTGGCCGAACCGGAGACGCATGGCAAGATGGAGGAACTCGGGCCGGTGATGGACGTGGTCGAGAAGCTGGCGAAGGAATACAACATCAAGGTCGCGATTCATAATCACCCCGGGCCGAAGAATTTTTACTGGAACCCCGATACGATTCTCGCCGCGGTGAAAGGCCGCAGTCCGCTGCTCGGTTCGTGTGCCGACGTAGGCCACTGGGTGCGCTCGGGGCTCGATCCCGTCGATTGCCTCAAGAAGCTCGAGGGCCGTGTAATCGCGCTGCATTTCAAGGACCTGAATGAGCCCGGCCCGAACGCGCACGACGTGCCGTGGGGCACGGGCATCAGCAATGCAAAGGGGATGCTCGCCGAGCTGAAGCGGCAGAATTTCCACGGCGCGATCTGCGTGGAATACGAGACGAACTGGGAAACCTCCTCGCCGGAAATTGCCGAGTGCGCGAAGTGGTTCGAGGTGACCTGCGCGGAGCTGGCAAAATAGACAGCGCGTGAGTGGCCCCTCGCTCGGCAGAATAGCGATCGTCGGCTCCGGCGCTGTGGGCTGCTACTATGGTGGCATGCTCGCGCACACCGGGCACGACGTGCACTTCCTCATGCGCGCCGACCTCGATGCCGTGCGCGCGAATGGGCTGACCATCCGCACCGGCGGAAAGACGATCCGCGTGCCCGCGCAGGCGCACGCGAGCACGGCGGAAATCGGTCCGTGCGATCTCGTGATCATCGCGCTGAAGGCGACAGGCAATGCGGCGCTCGATGAACTGATTCCGCCGCTGCTGCACGAGCACACCGGCCTGGTGACACTGCAGAACGGCCTCGGGAACGAGGAATATCTCGCCGAGCGCTGGGGTGCGGAGCGGGTGATGGGCGGGCTGTGCTTCGTGTGCCTCAATCGCACCGCGCCCGGTGAGGTCACGCACATCGATCACGGCATGATTTCGCTGGGCGAATTTCACCGGCTTTCCTCGCCGCGCGTGCAGTCGCTGGTGGATGCGTTTGTTGCAGCGGGGATCGATGCCAAGGCCGTGGATCGCCTCGTCGAGGAGCGCTGGCGCAAGCTGGTGTGGAATGTGCCGTTCAATGGCCTCTCCATCGCCGCCCGCGCGACTGTGGCCGATGTGCTCGGTGATGATGCATTGCGAGCGGAGGCGCGCGGATTGATGAGCGATGTGCTCGACGGCGCCCGGAGGCTCGGGCATGACATCCTGGATGAATTCGCCGATTTCCAACTCGAGCGCTCCGCGAGCATGGGCGCTTACAAGCCTTCATCCATGATCGACTGGGAATCGGGCCGCGCCGTCGAAGTCGAAGCGATCTGGGGAGAACCGTTGCGCCACGGCCGCGCCGCGGGCGCCGCGATGCCGCGCCTTTCGCTACTCTATTCCTTGCTGCGGAGGCTTACCCGATGAGCGCCTGGCAGGAACTGCAACCGGAATGGGGCATCGTGCTCGGGTCGGGGCTGGGCAGCTTTGTCGATCAACTCGAAGTGCTGGCGACGGTCCCTTACGCGGAGATCGAAGGTCTGCCGCAGTCGAAGGTGCCGGGCCACGCGGGCCGCTTCGTCTTCGGGCGCATTGCCGGGGTCGTTGTCGTCGTCGCCGCAGGGCGCGTGCATCTTTACGAAGGCTGGAGCGCCAAGGAGATCACCGCGCACGTCCGCTGGATGGATGAACGCGGCATCCGCCGTCTCGTGCTGACGAATGCCGCCGGCACGCTGAACCGTGCCTTCGAGCCCGGTTCGTGGATGATGCTGAACGATCATCTGAACCTGACCGGCACTTCGCCGCTGCTTGGCGGGGCGAACTTCATCGACATGACCGAAGTATATTCCGGCGACCTGCGCGACCGCTTCGCCGCGGTGGCGCTGAAGGAAGGCATCACGCTGAACGAGGGCGTCTATGCCGCCCTGCTCGGCCCGCAATATGAGACGCCCGCGGAGGTCAGGATGCTGCGCACGCTCGGCGCCGATGCCGTCGGCATGAGCACGGTGCTCGAAGCGATCCAGGCCCGCGCGCTCCGGCTCGAAGTCGCCGCCTTCTCCTGCCTGACCAACTGGGCCGCTGGCGTGACCGGCGCGCCACTCTCGCACGGGGAAGTGATGGAGACCGGCAAAGCCGCCGCGTCGCAGCTTGTGCAGATCCTCACCCGGGCGATCGAACGCGAGCGGTAACAAGGAGCGCGCTTTTCCAAAGCGCGTTGTTACGACCCACCATCTTCCCGCGCTTTGAAAAAGCGCGCTCCCTGGCCCTAAAACTCCCGCGAACGCGGCTCGCGATCTTCCGTCGGGTCTGACGACGGCATCGTCACGAACGGCCCGCCCGCCAGTGGCGCCACGCCACTGAAAGCGACCTCCGGTGCGTCGCTCGGCTTGCCGGCGAGCGGAAAATCTTTGCGCAGCGGGAAATACGGGTAGCCGTCCCACATGAGGATACGGCGCAGGTCCGGATGGCCGCTGAAGCCGATGCCGAACATGTCGTAAGCCTCGCGCTCATGCCAATCGGCCGTGGCCCACACGTCACTGACGGTCGGCACCGTGAGGTCGTCCTCGCTCACGCGGATCTTGAGGCGCAGGTGTTCGTTGCGCTCGAATTGCACGAGCTCATACACCACCTCGAAGCGCGGCTCCTCGCCGAAATTGTCCACGCCGCTGAGATCGAGCAGGTAGGTGTAGCCGAGATCGCTTTTGCAGAAGGCGCACAGGTCGTGGATCTGCGCGCGTTCGACCAGCAGCGTGGTCTCCCCGCGGAATTCGGTCTTCTTCAACACCGCGAACTTCTTCTCGATCGCGGACACGTCTTCGGAAATTTTCGTAGCCATGGAAAAAGTCGGATCAGGCTTCGGCGGCCAGGGCGGCGAGACCTTCCTTCTGCGCGAGGAACGACTTCTCGCCCGTGATCTTCTGCTGGAGCCGCATGAGCCCCTCGATCAAGGCCTCGGGCCGCGGTGGGCAGCCGCTGATATAGACATCGACGGGGAGGAGATTGTCGATGCCCTGAAGCACCGCGTAGCTGCGATACATGCCGCCGCTCGACGCGCACGCGCCCATGGCGATGCACCACTTCGGCTCGGGCATCTGGTCCCAGATGCGTTTGACGGCGAGGGCCATCTTGTAGGTCACGGTGCCGGCGACGATCATCACGTCGCTCTGGCGCGGGGAAAAGCGCATCACTTCCGCACCGAAACGGGCGATATCGAAGCGTGACGCGCCAGTGGCCATCAGCTCGATCGCGCAGCACGCGAGGCCCATCGGCATGGGCCAGAGCGAGTTCTTGCGCATCCAGTTGATGGCAGAATCGAGCTGCGTGAAGATGACATTGCCCTCGATCTTCGAGTCGTAAGCGGCGGGAGCGACAGTGGTGCTCATGTGATATGAACCTGTTTAAACGGGAACGCCGGAGCGGCAAGGCCGAGTTTTCACGGTTCGCGGCTTTAACGCGGGGTATTCAACGCGGAGACGTAGAGAACGAGGAGGAGCGCAGAGGCGAAACAGACGCCTTCTTTGGCAAATCCTCTGCGAACCTCTGCGCCCTTTGCGCCTCTGCGTTAAGATTCAAGCGCGTCCGCTGATGGAGCGGGCGTCTTCTTTTTCCGTCCTGTGATCAGGCAGCCAGCGAGATAGACCACCACGAGGATGTTCGTGACGAGGATCCAGTAGGTGATCCAACTGTGGTGCTTCATGAGGTGGGCGACTTCGATGGGCACATAGAGGGCCGCGCCGACACAGCCGGCCCATTCCGCCCAGCGCCGGCCGCGCCACAGACCATACGCTTCGGCGAATCGGATGAGCGCGTAACCGCCCCCGCAGACGGCGAGCACCCACAGATGCGTATTGTCCAGCCGGTGGGCGAGTTCTGCGAAGACGTGCGGCATCTTGTGCGCGGGGTTGAGGCGGAAGTTTTTCACGATCCGCTCGAGCAGGATATGCGTCCTGTGCCCGGTGATGCCCGGCAGTCCGACGCCCACGATGAGCACCAGCAGGCCTTTCACCGCCTCGATGACGGCCACCGTGCGCAGGCCGAGTTTCGATCCGCCGGGTTTCATGACGTGGCGAAGCGGAAGAAGCCATTCGCCGTGGCCTCGGTTTCGGTGGCGATCTGCTCCAGTGGCACGCCACGCATGCGGGCGACATCTTCGGCCACATTGCGCACATGCGTGGGTTCGCAGCGTTTCCCGCGATACGGCACCGGCGCGAGAAACGGGCAGTCCGTTTCCACCATGAAAGCGCCCGAAGGAATCGCCGCGACGGTCTCCTTGACCGGTCCCGCGTTCTTGAACGTCACGATCCCGGTGAAGCTCACGACGAAGCCGAGATCAAGCACCTGTCGCGCATGCTCAGGCGACTTGCCGAAGCAGTGGAACACCGCGCGCAAGCGCCCTTTGTAAGGCCGCAGCAGGTCGAGCGTGTCGTCCCATGAATCGCGCTCGTGGATGACGACATTGAGCCCGAGTTCCACCGCGAGATCGAGCTGCTGGTCGAAGATGGCCGCCTGTTTCGCCTTGTAGCCGCCATCGTGGATCGACGCTTCGGGTTCCCGCGGATCATTCTGCCAGCTGTGATGTGGCTTGACGATGTTCTTGCTCGGCAGCCGATGATAATCGAGTCCGCACTCTCCGAGTGCGACGACCTTCGGATGGCGTGCCAGTTCGCGCAGCGGGGTCACCACGTCGTCCGGGGCCTCGTCCGCATTGGACGGATGCACCCCCACGGTCGCCCACACTTGTGGATACCGTTTCGCCAACTCGAGCGCCCTCCGGCTTCCCTCCAGCGTCGTGCCGATGGTGATGAGCCGCTTCACACCCGCCTCCTCCGCGCGCGCCAGCACTGCGTCGAGGTCGCCGGCAAAATCGGGGAAGTCGAGGTGGGTGTGGGTATCGGTGAGCATGCGCGGCGGCCACATAGCGCAGTCACCTGCGCGCGCCAATCAGTCGTGCGTCCTAAGTCAACTAGTTCAACAAATGCGTGCGGAGAAACTCCACGGTGGCGAGGAACTGAAAATCCGCGTTCGGCTTTTTCGCGAACCCGTGCCCTTCGTCGTTCGCCTCGAGATACGCCACCGTCCCGCCCGCCTGTCGCACGGACTCCACCATCTTCCGCGCGACCGCCACCGACACGCGCGGATCATTCTTCCCCTGCACCACGAACAGCGGCTTCTTGATCTCCGCGGCGTGCGCGGAGGGAGAGATTTTCGCGAGGAAATCGTGCATCGCCGGGTCGCGCTCATCGCCATATTCCACCCGGCGCAGGTCGCGGCGATATTCGCCGGTGTTGGCCAGGAAAGTGAGGAAATCGGCTACGCCCACGACATCGATCCCGCAGCGCAGGCGGTCGCTGAAGTGGACCATCGACGCGGTGCTCATATAGCCGCCGTAGCTCCCTCCGCTCACCGCGAAACGCTCCGCATCCAGCCCGCCGTCCTTCGCCAGCACATCGAGAAAAGCGCCGATGTCCTTCACGCTGTCCTCGCGTTTGAAGCCGTTATCCAGTGCGAGGAAGGTCTTCCCGTAACCGTCCGACCCGCGCACGTTCGGGTAGAACATCGCGATGCCGAGCTTGTTGATGAAATAGTTGTAGCGCCCTTGGAAGATCGGCAGCGATTGCCCCTCGGGCCCGCCGTGAATGCTGAGCAGGCACGGGCGTTTGCCCGGCCAGCGCTTCGCATCGGGTCGATAAAGGAAGCCGCTCATCTTCGTTCCGTCGAACGAAGTGACCCGCACCAGCTCCGGTTCGCCGAAATTCGCCGCGTCCAAGCCTCCCGTCTCGCTCTCCGTCCAGCGCGTAAGCTGCGCCGTGTTGAGATCGAAGCTCCACGCATCCGTCGGCGACTTCGCCGAGTTGAGCGAGAAGCCCAGCTCATGCCCGTTGGCGTTCCACGCGAGATTCGCGATCACCCCGAGCGGCAGCTTCGGCTGCGTGATCAGCGCACCCGTCTTCGCATCGAGCACCCGCACCACGCTCGCGCCGTCTTCATTGCTCACGATGGCGATGCGCTGGCCATTCGGCGAAAGCGAAAGGTCCTCGATATTCCAGTCGATCCCCTTCGTCATCACGCGCACGGTCTTCGTCTGGAGGTCGAGCCGCACGAGACGGAAAAACTCGCTGTCATGGTCCGTCAACGCATAGGCGAACTTGTCGTCCGGCCCGAAGGCCGCTTCGCCCCAGGCCACCTTCGTGTCTCCCGCGGGCGGCGTTACCAGCTCCGCCTTCCCGGTCGCGAGATCGAGCAAATGCATCCGGCTTTCATTCGCGGAGATGTATTCGTGCAGCAGCAGCTTCTTCCCGTCGTGCGCCCAGCTCGCGATGCTCCAGCCCCCGCCGCTCACCTGAAACACTTCACGATCCTTCTCCGGCGCGAAGGGATCCATGATGCGGATGTCGTTGTCCTTCCCATTGCGCCGCGTGGACGTGTAGGCGAGCTGCTTGCCATTGCGCGACCACTTCGCGCCCGTGTTGCGCGATTTGCCGTCGGTCAACAGCGTGCGTTTCCCATCGGCGAAGTCGTAGCGATAAAGCTGATAGTTCTCCCCGCCGCCCGTGTCTTCGCTCAGCACCATCGCGCTGCCGATCTTCGGCTGCACATGCACGCCCTCCACCGGCTCGCGGCCAAAAGTGAGCTGCTGCCGATCGCCTCCCGGCATCTTCACCCGATGCACCTGCGCCGTGTCGGCGAACCGCGTCGTGATGAGCATCTCCCGCGTCCCCGGCAGCCACGCGCGAAACGCCGCCGAGCGAAATTCGAGATACCGCCCCACTTCCGCCCGCGTCTTCGGCGCGATCGGCGGCAGATTTTCCACCGTCAGATTCGGCGGCACGGGTTCATCGGCAAAAACAGCGGCAGCGAGGAGCAGGGGAGCGAAATGGCGGAACATGGGCGCGCAGTGAAACGCAGCCACCCGGGAGAAGCCAAACGCAAAGGCGCAAAGAAACGCGAAGAGCGCAAAGATTTGACTAGGCGCGCGAGTTTTCGACGCTGACCCTTCACACCCCATGTCCACCCGCTTTGCGTCCTTTGCGCTCCTTTGCGTCTTTGCGTTAACCTCTGCGCGCGCCGCCGATCCCTTCCTCAAGCCAAACGACGTCATCGCCCTCGTCGGCGGCGAAGACATGGTCGCCGCCAGCGAATACGGCTACCTCGAGCTCCTGCTCCAGCGCGCCCTCCCGCAGCATCATCTCAAAGTCCGCAGCCTCGCCTGGGAAGGCGACACCGTCTTCGAGCAGCCGCGCGACCTGAACTACCCCAGCCTCGAACAACAACTCGATGACCTTGGCGCCACCGTCGTGATCACACAGTTTGGCCAAATGGAAAGCCTCGCCGGAACAAATAAGCTGCCCGAGTTCAGTAAAGCTTATGAGAATCTGATCGAGCGAGTGAGTGCGGGAGGAAAGCGCAGAGTGGTCGTTGGGGGGATATCCCCATTGGATCGCACTTTGAAACCGTATGGAGGAGCACCATCGCCGCTCGTCGTTAACCAACTCAACGCGGCAAACCAATCGTTTGATGCATATCGATCTGCAATCGGAGAACTGATGAAAGGTGGGCCGCCAGTCCACACGAACAACTCCGGAATCCTGATGCAGTTTACCCGTGACGGCTTGCATTTGAACGACACGGGTTCTGGAGATAAAGCGCGCTGGCTCGGTGAACGTCTCACTTATCCTGCGAATTACCCTTGGGTTGAATCTGATGTTTATGGCGTGCGCGCGCCTGATCTCCTGGCCGCCATCCGCGCCAAAAACCGCCTCTGGTTCCACTACACCCGCCCGCAAAACTGGGCCTTCCTCAATGGCGACCGCACCGAGCAACCGAGCAGCCGCGATTGGAAAGACCCCAGCAAACGATGGTTCCCCGAAGAGATGAAAGAATGGCTCCCGCTCATCGACGCGAAGGAAAAAGAAATCTGGGCCCTCGCCGCGAAGGCATCCAGCGAGTCCGCGAAAGAAACGAAACCCTCCAAATAATTTCTCCCCGATGCAACGCATCCTGTTTGCCGCCGCATTCGTCCTATTGGTCCCATTCGTCTCATTGGCCGCCGAAGACCGCGACGACCCCGCCACCGAACTCAACAGCTTCAAGCTCGCTCCCGGCTTCGAAGTCAGCCTTTGGGCCAGCGAAAAAGACGGCGTCGTCAAACCCATCCAGATGCGCTGGGACGAGCTCGGCCGCCTCTGGGTCATCGGCTCGAAGACCTACCCGCAGATCAAGCCCGGCGAAGAGCCGAACGACCAGGTCATCGTCCTCGAAGACACCGACCACGACGGCAAAGCCGACAAGACCACCGTCTTCGCCGATGGCCTCATGATCCCGACCGGCTTGGAAATCGCTCCACCCGCGACCAAGCCGGAAAAAGGCGACGCCGGCCGCGCCGTCTACGTCGGCGAAGGCCCCAAGCTCTGGCTCATGACCGACACCGACGGTGACGGCAAAGCCGACAAACGCGAAGTCGTCCTCCGCGGCTTCGGCACCGGCGACAATCATCAAAATATCAATTCCTTCCGCTGGTCACCCGGCGGCGAACTCCTTTTCTGCCAGGGCCTCCACGCCCACGCCCGCGTCGAAACCCCGTGGGGCATCAGCTCGCTTGATCAAGCCGGCCTCTGGCGTTTCCGCCCGCGCGAGCAGCGCCTCGACGGCTTCTACGGCGGCCCTGCCGATCCGCAGAATCCCTGGGGCTGGACCTTCACCAAATGGGCGCAGCCCATCGTCAATGCCGGCAACAGCGGCACCATGTATTACCCCGCACCGGAGCTCATCCGCGGCTGGCAGAGCGGTCGCCGCGAACCCATCTGGAGCGAAGGCCGTGGCCGCAAGACGAGCAATCCCGACATCGTCGAGAGCGCGCAATTTCCCGATGAATGGCAGGGCATCTTCCTCGCCGGCGGCTACATCAACAACTCCATCTGGACCCTCAAGGTCGATCAGGACGGCTCCGGCTTGAAGATCGGCGATCACCCGTCGCTGCCGCCGCTCATCCAGAGCACGCACGGCAGCTTCCGCCCCATCGACGTGAAGTTCGGCCCCGACGGCGCCCTCTACGTCGCCGACTGGTATAACCCCATCATCGGCCACTATCAGGCCAGCTTCCGCCACCCCGATCGCGACAAGGCCCACGGCCGCATCTGGAAAATCGTCGCGAAGGACCGCCCGCTGCTCAAAGCCCCCTCACTCGCCTCCGCCGCGTTACCGGACCTCTTCGAACTCCTGCGCGCCAAAGACCGCTGGCCGCGCGATCAAGCCAAGCGCCTCCTCTTCGGCGGCGACAGCAAGACCGTCACCGACGAACTCCGCAAATGGTCCGAGCGCCTCGACCCCAGCGCCCCCGATCTCGAGTTCGCGCTCATGCAAGCCCTCGGCGTTTTCGAAGCCCACGAAACCGTCGACATCCCGCTGCTCAAGCGCGTCCTCGCCGCCAAGACCCCCGAAGCCCGCGCCTACGCTGCCGGCACGCTTGCCCGCTGGGCCGATCGCCTCCCGCTCACCTTCGACCCGCTCGAACAACTCGCCACCCTCGCGCTCGACCCCGATCCACGCGTGCGCCTTGCTGCCATCGTCGGCGCCGGCAATATCCCGCGCGCCGAATCCATGGTCGTCGTCCTGAGCGCCGCCGAAAAGGAGCGCGACAAGTTCATCGACACCGCCCTCGCTGCCGCCACCGCTGTCCTCAAGCCGCAGTGGGAACCCATCGTCGCCGAAGGCGCCCCGCGCTGGAAACCCGCCTGGCGCGATCTCGTCAAAACCCTCGATAAACCCAAGGCCCCGCCCGCTCCCGCCAAAGCCGTCGGCCAAAAGAAAGGCACGCCCATCGTCCCGATCTACGGACGCCTGCGCGCCTCGCCTTTCGTCACCGCCAGCATCGCCGCCGAGGTCCTCACCAAGGGCGACCCGAAGCACGGCATGGAAGTTTTCCACCGCCAGGAGATCGCCTGCATCGGCTGCCACCGCATCGGCAGCGAAGGCGGCATGGTCGGCCCCGCGCTCGACGCCATTGGCAGCGCGCAGCCGCTCGAGTTCATCATCGGCACCGTCATCGAGCCCCAGCGCGAAGTGAAGGAAGGCTTCGAGACCGTGAAGATCGAGACGAAAAAAGGCGACGTCGTCATCGGCATCCTCGTCGCCGGCAACGCCTCCGAGCTCGTTCTCCGCGACCCCTCCGGTGCCGAGCACACCGTCGCCCAGGCCGACATCAAGACCCGCGAAATGGTCGGCTCCCTCATGCCCGCCGGCCTCACCGACATCCTCTCCCCCGAAGACCTCCGCGACCTCTTCGCCTACTTAACGCAGCTAGGCAAAGCCAAGTAGGGCTCCCTCTCGCCGTCCTCCCCCCGCGAGTCATTTCGAGCGAAGCGCCGCGGTGGGCGAAGGTGGCGCGGCGCGCAGTCGAGATTGGAGCGGAGCGACAAAGCCTGCCGCAGGCAGCCCGCAGGGCAGCGTCGGAGGACGCTGGCAAACCCGGAGCGATTTTGAGATGGGTCATTTCGAGCGGAGCGCCGCGGCGGGCGAAGGTGGCGCGGCGCGCAGTCGAGAAACCCGGTGCCATCAGATCGTGGCCACTTAATTCGAACGCCCCATTCGCTACCGTTCGACAAGTAACCTCTCGCTGCGGACGGTCACTTATCGCACGGCAGCGAATGGAATGTTCGTATCGAGTTGCCGCTTACCGGTGGCTCCGGCCTTCTCGACTTCGTTCCGCCCCTCTTGCCGCCTGCACTTCGCTCGAAATGACCACGAGGGAGGTCGAGCGAAATCAGCGTTCTTGACACTGCGGAATTACCCTGAACTCTTCACCCCAGCTTATGAACCGGAAAGCCGCCGTCTTCGCCGTCATCGGAGCGCTCGTAATTCTCCTCGCAGTCGGCCGATGGCGGCAGGCAAATCCGCCCGTCCATCCCGCGACTCATAGCGATCCCGCTGCCGGGTATTCCTCGCCCGCAGCATCAGCCGAGACAAAAACTCCGCGCACTGAAACCAGCCCCGCGGACGCCCCATCCCCGCGCCCCGTCCTCACCCTCGCCGGCCCCACGCAAGGCCAGCCCCTGCGCACCGCGACCCAGCCCGCCGCCGCCCCGACCAAAGGCCGCGTCGCCCCCGCCGACCTCCACTCGCTCGCCGCACTCACCACCCTCGCCGCCGGCGATTCCATCGATCTCCCGCTCCCCGACGGCACCACCCGCCACGGCACCGTGAACCTCGTCCGGCGCGAGGAAAACAACTGGGTCCGCGTCGGCGGTTCGCTCGACGGCGGCGGCGGATTTTCCCTCGGCACCAATGGCAAAAGCGCCGGCGGCATCATCCAGTTCCCCGAGAGTCACCTCGCTTACGAGCTGCGCCAGGAACGCGACGGTCAGCTCGTCCTCATCGAGCGCCCGCTCGGCGAGCTGCGTTGCGATACCATCCCGCGCCCGAACTATCACCCCGCCGCGCAGGCCGCGCCGCCCGAGGCCGAAGCCGTGCCGCCGCCCACCTTGAACAGCCGCACGAATTCCAGCTTCGTGCTCTACCTCGACTTCGACGGCGAAACAGTGACCGATCCGCTCTGGGCCAATGGCGCGACCATCGTTGCGCCCGCCGCGCGGCTCAACAACACGCAGATCACCGAAGTCTTCAATCGTGTGAAGGAGGACTACTGGGCCTTCAATATCAATGTCACCACCGAACTCGCGCGCTACACCACCGCCCCCGCCGGCAAGCGCATGCGCATCGTCATCACGCAAAAGGATACCGCCGCCCCCGGCGCCGGCGGCGTCGCCTACATCAGCAGCTTCGATCAGGCCGGCACCAATGGCTTCTCCAACAACATCCCCGCCTGGTGTTTCATCGACGACGACCCGAAGCCCTGCGCCGACGCCATCTCGCACGAACTCGGCCACACCATGGGCCTCCAGCACGATGGCCGCACGCAGCCCGTCGAGGAGTATTACGCCGGCCAGGGCAGCGGCGCGACTGGCTGGGCACCGATCATGGGCGTCGGCTACTACCAGCAGCTCGTCCAGTGGAGCAAAGGCGAATACGCCAAGGCCAATCGCACCAACCAGGACGACATCGCCATCATCGCGAACGCTGCCAATGGCTTCGGCTTCGTCACCGATGAAGCCGGCGGCACCATCGCTTCCGCCGCGCCGCTCAACGCTCCCGGCGGCACCATCGATCAGCCCGGTGTCATCACGCAGGCCAGCGACATCGATGTGTTCAGCTTCAGCACCGCCGGCGGCAGCGTCACCATCCATGCGGATCCCGCCGCCATCGACCCCAATGTCGATATCCTCCTCGAGCTGCTCGATTCCGGCGGCAGCGTCGTCGCGACCGATAATCCGGTGAGCGCGTTAAACGCCAACATCACGAAATCTCTCGCCGCCGGCACCTTCTACGTGCGCGTGCGCGGCACCGGCAAAGGCGATCCGCTCACCACCGGCTACACCTCCTACGGTTGCATCGGCACTTATAATCTCACCGGCACCATCGCGGGCATGGCCGCGGTCCCGGTCGTCACCAGCGCCACCTCGGCCAATGGCACCATCAACGCGCCCTTCAGCTATCAGATCGTCGCCACCAATGCGCCGATGACTTATTCGAAGACCGGCACGTTGCCCATGGGCGTCACGCTGAACTCCGGCAACGGCCTCATCTCCGGCACCCCGACCGAGACCGGCACGTTCAATATCACCGTCAGCGCCACGAACGCACAGGGCACCGGCTCGAAGGACGTGCAAATCCTCATCATGCCCGCCATGCTCACCATCGCCGATGCGCTCGAGCAGACGGGCCGCTCCTTCACTCTCGGCGGCAATGCGAACTGGTTCGCGCAAAACGTCACCACTTTCGATGGCGTGGACGCCGCGCAGAGCGGCGCCATCGGCGATAATCAGAGCACCTTCTTCGAGACCACCATCTCCGGCCCGGCCACGGTCAGCTTCCGCTGGGCCGTCAGTTCCGAGGCCACCTACGATTTCCTGCGCGTCGCCATCGACGGCACCGAGCAGACCGCGATCAGCGGCAGCGTCGCCTTCGAGACCAAAACCTTCGCGCTGCCCTCCGGCTCGCACGTTATGCGCTGGACTTACACCAAGGACGAAACGGTGGGCGAAGGCTCCGACGCAGGCTTCGTCGATGCGCTCTCCATCACCTCGCTGCAAAAGCCCGCCATCACCAGCGCCGCGAACGCTGCCGGCACCGTCGGCCAGGCCTTCAGTTATCAGATCGCCGGCACGAATAGCCCGACCTCCTACAGCGTCACCGGCACCCTGCCGGGGAATGTCACGGTGAACACCGGCACCGGCCTCATCTCCGGCACTCCCTCCGGGTCGGGCACGTTCAACGTTACCATCGGCGCCACCAATTCCTCCGGCACCGGCACCGCCCCGCTCACCATCAATATCGCCTCCGGCGGCATCGCCCTCGACGCCGCGCTGGATACCCCCGGACGAAACTTCGTCACCGGCGGCGATCTCCCGTGGGTCGGCCAGAATACCGTCACCTTCGACGGCGCCGATGCTGCGAAGAGTGGCGCGATCGTTGCCAGCCAGGAGAGCCGCTTCGAGACCACCATCACCGGCCCGGTCACCGTGAGCTTCCGCTGGAAGGTCGATTCCGAGGAAGGCTACGACTACCTCCGTGTGTTCGTGGACGATTTCACCCTGCCGGTCAACGGCGTCGGCGGCGCGCAGCTCGCCCAGATCAGCGGCTCGGTCGATTGGACCCTGCAAAGCATCCCCGTCGGCGCGGGCGATCACGTCGTTCGCTGGACCTACGCGAAGGACGCCACTCTCTCGGTCGGCGCCGATGCCGGCTGGGTCGATGTGCTTACGATTTCTTCCGCGACCGTGCCGGTCGTCAGCAGCCCGAGCACCGTGAACGGCGAAGTCGGCGTGCCCTTCGATTACCAGGTCACCGCGAGTGGTTCCCCGACCTCCTTCGTCTTCACCGGTAATCTGCCTCCGGGCCTCGAATTCAACACCAGCAGCGGCATCATCTCCGGCGAGCCGACGAATGCGGGCACCTTTGTCTTCAACGTCACCGCCACCAATAGCGCCGGCACCAGCGATCCCTTCCAGGTCACCGCCACCGTCACCGCCAGCGCCCTCACTCTCACCACCGCCCTCGATGCCCCCGGCCTTGTCTGGACCACCGCCGGCGATCTGCCGTGGGTGCCGGAGACGAATGTGACCCACGACGGCTTCGATGCCGCCCAGGTTCACGGTCTCACCGATGGCCAGCAGAGCAGCCTTTCCACCACCATCACCGGCCCGGCCGGCGTCCGCTTTTTCTGGAAGGTCGATTCCGAGTCCGGCTTCGATTTCCTCGTCTTCCTCGTCGATGGCGTCGAACGCGAGCGCATCAGCGGCAGCAAGGATTGGTCGCGCCGCAGCCTGCCGCTCGGCGCGGGCGCGCACACGCTCACCTTCCGTTATCAGAAAGATGCCAGCGTCAGCGAAGGCCAGGACAGGGCGTGGGTCGATGAAGTCGCCGTCGTGCCGCTGGATCAGGCCTCCGGCAGCGACGACTTCGCCGACGCCTCACCGCTCGACGGCACGCTCGTGGTCACCCAGGGCGACAATACCGGCACCACCACCGAAGGCGGCGAACCCGTGCACGCCGGCATCACGAATGCGCACACCCTCTGGTGGGCCTGGACCGCGCCGAAGACCGGCAAGGTGACCATCAGCACCGCCGGCAGCGCCATCGACACGGTCCTCGCTGTCTACACCGGCGACATCCTCGGCACCCTCACCCCCGTGGTGGGCAATGACGACGTTGGCCGCAGCCTGCAGGCCGCCGTGAAGTTCTTCGCCGTCGCCGGCGAGACCTACAAAATCGCTGTGGCCAGCGACGACGTGGGAGCGGTGAAACTCCTCATCAGCTATCTCGGCGCCAATGTTTACACCGGCCTCCTCCGCGCCCCGCGCCCGGATGCCCCCGCCGGCATCATTTCCTTCAGCCTCAACGAACGCCTCAGCTTCACCTCCTCCTTCACCCTTGGCAAACAGCGCGTCCGCTTCCGCAGCTCCCTCACCAGCGATCCGCAGTCTTTCCACCTGGTCTTCGTCAACGGCAGTGGCAGCTTCGACACCACCGTCGTCACCGCCGATTCCATCGGCACCGACCGCATCGAAGGCACGCTCGATTTCGGTGGCGACACCTATCCCTTCACCGCCGTCGCCTCCCTCGCCGCCGCCGATCTGCCGCTGGAATTGCCCGGCTCCTACACTTTCCTCACCTCAGCCCGCGCCCAAGGCCCCACCATCCCCGGCGGTGCCGGCTACGGCCGCATCTCCGTCTCGACGAAAGGGAAGATCACCGCTACCGGTGTCCTCGGCGATGGCCGGAAATTCAGTGCCGCCGGCCCCCTCACCATCGACCACTCCTGGACCCTCTTCGCCACCGACCCCGACAAAGGCAGCGTCGCCGGTGATATCTTCTTCGACGCTGGCGGCGAAACCCTCCAAGGCCTCGTCCGCTGGGTGAAGCCCGCGAACAACTCGCGCTACCCCGCCGCCTTCTCCCTCGTCAGCGACCTCTTCGGCTCCGCCTACATCCGCCCCAGCGCCGCCGACCCGCTCTTCTCCTACCAGCAAGCCAGCGTCAGCTTCGCCTCCGACGCCGGCCTCGACGTCCCCGCGCGCAAGTCCCTCGCCATCAGCCCCACCGGGAAAGTCAGCCTCACCACAGCCCCCGGCCTCTCCTTCAGCCTCTCCACCAAGACCGGCCTCTTCAGCGGCCGCACCGTCGAACCCGTCAGCGGAGCCAAAACCCCCTTCGGCGGCGCCGTCCTCCAGATCTACGACTACGGCTCCGGCACCGTCCTCCTCCCCGACGGCACCGCCACCGTCCTCCTCCAGCAAGACACCCCGTAACGCACATTTCGAGTGCGCCCTTATTCCAAAGCGGAATAGGGGATAACGTGAGGGTGATTCACTTGCGCTAAGCCCCTTACGGGTGTATATTTAACGCCTATGGATGCTCCCACCCCAAGAGCCTTTGGACCCGGCCTCAAGCCGAGAGGAACCAAGCCCGATCAAGGTAAATCAAGCCAACTAAAGGTAAATCCAACCATCACTCAAACGCCCCAACCGTCTCCTCTCCGTCCCATTCATCCCATCCGCCCTTTGTCCCTCCCAGCGGTCCGCGCCGAGTGTAGCGAGGCTCCCACTACTCTGTTGATCCGACCCAATCCCACCAAATCCCACCTTTGAAATCAACCGACCGGCATCCTGCGCCCTCCCCCTGTTCCCCCTCTGCGCCCCTCCGCGCCTCTGCGTTAAATCCCACCGTTCCCCCGAAGAATCCGACCTTCGCCCTACAGAGAGAATCCCACCAAATCCGACTTAATCCGGCCATAGAAATCAAGCCCCCCTCCCGCTCCCCGACTCCTCCAGCCCCCCTGCCTCTGCGCAGCAGCCATCCCGGCTGTTCCCTGCATCTTGCATCCTGCATCTTGTCCCAGAGTAAATCCCACTCAATCCCACTAAATCCCACCTTTGACCTCCGCTGCATCCTGCAAATCCCTCCAGTAGAATCTCCATGGACCATCGGATCACCTGCACGACTATCCACGCCGCCATGAAGCGCTTCCTCCTCCTTCTCGCCTTCACCTCCTTCGCCGTCGCCGCCGACGCTCCCCCCGACTTCGCCCAGGTCTTCCGCATCCTCGACGAGCGCTGCGTCGAATGCCACGCCACCGACGACAACGAAGCCAGCCTCATCCTCGAAACCTACGAGGGCCTCATCAAAGGTGGCGAGAACGGTAAAGCCATCGTCCCCGGCAAAAGCGCCGAGAGCCTGCTCATCAAGTGGGTGCGCGACGGCTTCGAGAAAGACGGCAAACGCAAGTTCATGCCCCCGGGCAAACGCGAGCACCTCAGTGCCGACGACATCGCCCTGATTTCCAAGTGGATCGACGCCGGCGCCACGCCTTCCGCTACCGTCGTGAAGCGCGAACTCAACGTCCCCAAGGTCGCCCCGAAAGTCGCCGTCCGCGCCAGCGTGAATGCCCTCGCCTACGCCCCGCAGGCCAAGCTCCTTGCCGTCGGCCGCTACGGCGTGGTCGAACTCGTGAAGCCCGACACTCGCGAAGTCGTCCGCAAACTCGAAGGCCACCCCGGCAATGTGAACGCCCTCATCTTCTCTCCCGATGGCACGACCCTCTTCGCCGCCAGCGGTGAAAACGCCCAGACCGGCGTCGTCAAAGTCTGGAACGTCGCCGACGGCAAACTCGTCCGCACCATCGAAGGCCACCGCGACACGATCTACTCGCTCGCCCTTTCGACCGATGGCAAAACCCTCGCCACCGGCAGCTACGATCAGCAGATCAAACTCTGGGACACCGCCACCGGCGCGGAGAAGAAAACTCTCCGCGGCCACAACGGCGCCGTCTTCGGCCTCGCCTTCCGCCCCGATGGCAAAATCCTCGCCAGCGCCAGCGCCGACCGCACCGTGAAGCTCTGGGATGCCGCCACCGGCGCGCGCAAGGACACCCTCATTCAACCCACGAAGGAGCAGTTCGCCGTCGCGTGGAGCGCCGATGGCAAACGCCTCGCCGCTGGCGGCGCCGACAACCGCATCCGCATCTGGAACGTCACGCCCGACGCCAAGGAAACGATGAATCCCTTGGAGACCGCCCGCTACGCCCACGAGCAACCGCTCACGCGCCTCGTCTGGAGCGCCGATGGCACCACCATCGCCACCGGCGCGCAGGACGGCACCGTCAAACTCTGGGAAGCGAAGGAAATCAAAGAGCGCGCGCTCCTCGAGAAACAACCCGACTGGCCCAGCGCCGTCGCTTTCGCCGACACCCAGCTCATCGTCGGCCGCCTCGACGGCACCTTCGCCGCCTATGCGCTCGCCGATGGCAAACTCATCGCCGCTCCCAAGCCCGTCGCCGCTGTCGCCGCTAAGCCCAAGGGCGGCATGAAAGCCGCCAAAGCCGCCCCCGCGATGGTCAAAGGCCCCGCCGTCGTGAGTCTCTCGCCCCCCGGCATCCAGCGCGGCGAACGTCGCGAAGTCGTGGTCAACGGCGAGACCATCGAAGCCCTCAAGACCGCCAAGGCGAGTAATCCC
>JADMIO010690401.1_pt1 | contig 22091 bp, 21 predicted proteins | sample 8958161 | NCBI WGS metagenome assembly JADMIO01 (sample SAMN16585339, study PRJNA669376) | soil metagenome | isolation source: Crop rotation soil | place: USA: Cullars Rotation, Alabama | collected 2011
GACTGGACGGTGCGGCCCGGCACGTTGCGCACGATGACGCCACGCCCGCCGAACAGATTGGCCGAGCCCGGCAGGATCTGCAGCGTGGTGATGCCGCCATTGGCGAGCGCGCGGCTGAAGCCGGGATCCTGCGGCCAGACGCTGTGCTCGGCCCAGACTTCGGGGCGGACCGGGTTGGTCGCCTCATTGCCGTCGGAATTGCCCTCGACGCCGGGGCTCGGATAATCGCCGAGATGCGAGTGGACGTCGATCACGCCGGGCGTCACCCAGCGGCCACGCCCGTCGATGCGAACCGCGCCCTCGGGGATCGGCGTATCCGGGCCGCCGACCGCCTGGATCCGGCCCTGGACCATCACGACCGTGCCATTCTCGATCCGCCCGCCCTCGCCGTCATAAATGGTGGCGCCGGTGATCGCGGTCGTCACGCCCGGATAGGGACGATAGGTGGACGGATAGGGGTCGGCCGGCGGCTGGTAACGCGGCACCGTCGACTTCGGCGCCGGATCCGCCGCAGCCGATGCTGCCCTCGGCGCCGGCTGCTGGTTGGCGCAGCCGAACAACAGGATGGCAGCGACCGCGGCTGCGGCCGGCAGCAGTCTATTTAACACCGTGCATCCACTTTTTGAGCAACGGCGAGATCAGCAGCAGAATGCCGCCGATAATCACCGAGGCGATGCCGATCTTCCAGAACACGCCGGCATAGGTCTGCAGGCTGACCGAAAGGTTGGCCACCTCGCCACCGACGGTCTCGACGCTCGCCACCTGCGCCACGATGCCGCCCACATATTGTGCGACCGAGATGGACAGGAACCAGACTCCCATCATCAGCCCGACGATGCGGGCGATGGAGAGCTTGGTGATCATCGAGAGGCCGACCGGCGAGATGCAGAGCTCCGCGACCGAGTGGATCAGATAGAGCCCCGCCAGCCAGACGAGGCCGACCTTGAACTGGCTGTCTGCGAAGTGCGTGCCCCAGACCAGGAACATGAAGCCGAGGCCCACGCCCATCAAGGCGATCGCAAACTTGACCGGGATGCCGGGCTCGATGCCGCGCTTGGCCATGCCGTTCCAGAGCATCGAGAAGACCGGCGCCAGCAGCACGATGAACAGCGCATTGAAGATCTGCGTCTGTCCCGCGGGCATGATGTAGACCGGATCCTTGAGCAGGCCGGTCTTGGCGAAGTGCAGGCCGACCACGGCGAGCACCGCCACGACGCCGAAAGCGATCCCCATCGTGCGCTTGGTCGAGGCATCCTCGCCGCGCGAGAAGAACCACCAGGCCAGCCAGAAGACGCCGCCCGAGAGCGCCGCCGCGACCAGATAATAAGTGATCGGCGTTGCCCGGAACATCGCGAAGAGCGGTCCCGTCCATTGCAGCGCCAGATCGGTATTGCGTGCGGCGAACAGGGTGAGCGAGGAGCCCGCTTGTTCGAACAGGGTCCAGAAGACGACGTTGAAGATGATCAGCACCATCGCCGCCAGCATCATCTGGAACTCGCGCTTGTCCCCGACCTTCCACGCGTAGAAGAGGATCACGGGGATGCCGATCAGGAAGGTTGCGAACAAGATCTTCCCCATGATCGGCAGACCGATCAGATAGGCGACGATGCCGTGCGCTTCGGCGGCCGAGGAGGCGCTGTTCATCAGGTTCCAGAACAGGAACAGCACCACCGGCACCGCCAGGAGTGCGCCTGCATAAATGATAAGATCCCTGCTGCCGGTTGCGCCCACCGGGCGGTCGCCATAGCCGTTGAGCCGGCCGCCATCGAACTGGATCAGCGCCCAGGAGGAAAGCATGCCGATCGCGGCGAGGCCGAAGCCGGCCCATGGCCCCACCTGTTCGTACAGGATCGGGCAGAAGAACTGGGAGATGAGCGAGCCCAGGTTGATGCCCATGTAGAAGATTGTGAAACCGGCATCGCGTCGTCGGTCGCCTTCCTCGTAGAGCGACCCGACGATGGTCGAGATGTTGGGCTTGAAGAAGCCGTTGCCGATCGTGACCATCGACAGCGCCATCAGCATCAGGATCGTGAAGAAGAAGGAGCGGTCGCCCTTGGCCTCCAGCACGCCGTCCGGAAGCCTGCGCGCTTCCGTCCCGTCCGCGTTCATCAGCGAGACCGACTTGTCGTCATTGCCGCGGATCAGCAGGTTCCGGCCGTCGATGACGACGAATTGCTGCAGCGTGTCGCCGCTGCCCTGCCTGACCATCTCGACCCGCTGGCCGTTGAGTTCGGCATAAGGCGTGGCCGGGGGCCCGCCGAAGCAGAGCGTGAAATAACCGGCGGCCATCAGGATCGCGCCGAACTTCACCGAGCGCTTGGAGCCGAGATAGCGGTCCGCGAGCAGACCACCGATCAGCGGCGTCAGATAGACGAGCGCGGTGAAGCCGCCATAGAGGCCGGTGGTCGTGCTGTCGTTGAACAGGAAGTAGTTGGCGAGATAGAGCGTGAGCAGCGCCCGCATGCCGTAATAGCCGAACCGCTCCCACATCTCGGTGGTAAACAGGCGCTTCAGCTGCCTCGGATGCTCGAACCAACTGCCGGCCGCGGCGGGGTTGACGTGACTGATGTCCGGCTCGCGCGGACTATCCGCGGTCGGTGTATCGACCATGCATTCGCTCCCTGAATATCGAGCCGGTTGGACTCCGGCCTTTATGCGCGGCACCGTAGCGGCCAATTCAGGCTTGTGAAGCGGGATTGTGGCGGCCTCGCCCTCCTGTTAGCGCCGCCTGATGTTCAACGACCTCTCCTCCCCGCTCGCCCTCCTGCAAAGCCGCCGCTCGGGCCGGCCGCGCGACCTCGTCGCGCCCGGCCCGGACGCCGCCGAATTGCGCGAGATCCTGACCCTCGCGATGCGGGTCCCGGACCATGGCAAGCTCCATCCCTGGCGCTTCGTCCATGTACCGCAGGCGCGGCGGGGCGATTTCGCGGCCTTGCTCGACAAGGGCTATCGCGCGGACAATCCGGCGCCCGGCCGGCTGGAACTGGAGGCGAACGAGCGCTTCGCCCGCCAGGCGCCGGAGTTGATCGTCGCGTTGTTCAGCCCGACCGAAGGCCACAAGATCCCGGTCTGGGAGCAGGAGCTGAGCTGCGGCGCGGCCTGCTTCAACCTTGAACTGGCGGCGTTGGCGAAAGGCTATGCCGCGGGCTGGGTGACCGGCTGGGCGGCCTATTCGCCGATCGTCCTCGCCGCCTTCGGCGCACCGCCGGAGCGGATCGCCGGTTTTATCTTTCTGGGCACCGTTGGCGCCGAGCTGGAGGAGCGGATGCGGCCCGATTATGATGCGGTGGTCTCGGCATGGGGGGCGGTTTCGTAGGGGGTGCTACAAAGAATCCTTGACCGGCCGAGTGTATTAGTACAGCATGACGCCCTATGAATGAAGACCGCCCCGTCTATCTCCGCCTGCGCGACAATATCGCTGCAATGATCCTCGATGGCCGCGTCCGGGACGGTGATCCGCTCCCGTCCGTGCGCAGCCTTGCCGCCGATTATGGCGCCAACCCGCTGACCGTCGCCAAGGCTTATCAGACCTTCCAGGAGGAAGGGCTTGTGCTGGTGAAGCGCGGCGTCGGCATGTTCGTCGCGCCGGGCGCCGCGGAGCAGCTCCGCACCGCCGAGCGCCGGGATTTCCTGGAAAATCGCTGGCCGGGCATCGTCTCGCACATGCGCCGCCTGGGTCTCGACGCCGAGGATCTGCTCGAGCGCGCCCTCGCCTGATTGTTCCGGGTTCATCGACGAACCTGACAATCCGCGCGACGGGCGTTGTTGCCCGGAAACGAGTCGCTCCGCTATTTGCTTTTCACCGGCACGGACCGGGGGGAAAGGACACTGACATGCACCCGTTTCGCGCCTTCATCTTCTCGCTGACCTGCGGCCTTGCGCTGCTGTTCACCGTGCGCGGGCTCGTCGGTTACATGCAGCCGGAGCCGGATCAGCGGGTCGGCAGCGGCCCGATCACCGTTCCCACCGCCTGACGCCGCGCCGCGGGGCGGGGCGATCGCCGCGCGCCTTCTTGATTTACCCATCATCCTCGCGCACGATGACCGCCCTGGAGCATCGTGCGGAAAAATGGGCACCAATTTTCCGCGCCAGCGATGCGCCCGAGGCTGAAGCCTGAAAGGGAGTTGGGGGATGCGCCTGTTCGGCACGGCCGGCTTGTCGATCTTGTTGCTCGCGGGCTGCGCCACCGCCTCCGAAGAGAGCGTCTATCGCCCTGAGCCGCCCCACGACATTCCCTATCGCTGCGGCGACGGCCATAGCGCGCGCATCGTCTATGAGCATGGCGGCTGGTTCGTGAGGGCCAAGGCCAGGCTGACCTGGGACGGGCGGACCATCGAGCTTCAGGCCAGCCCGCCCACTTACGGCCTGCGCTATGTCAGCGCCGAAGAAGACGCCGACCCGGTGCTGATCTGGACGGCGCGCGGCGAGGAGGCCTGGCTCACCGAGATCGCACGGAACGCCGCGCCGGACGCACCGGGGCGCGAAATCGCCCATTGCGAGCGCGTCCGCGAGGGTGGTGAGGGCGGCGGCGAGGCACCGGCCCCCGAAGCCGCCGGCGAGGTCCACTGAGCCACGCGGTGTGGCGCATTTGCCGCACCCCTGGCCCCGTTCAGCGCCAGTCCATTGACTCCCTGCTGAAATTTTGGCCCTAGCACCCATCTCGGGGGCACGAAATTTCAGGGCTCGGAGCGGGTCGGGCGACGCAATGAAGACATTCGGGGTGAGTTTGCTTGGCGGAGGCGCCCTTTTGGCTGCCTTCGCGCCTTCGGCATTGGCGCAGAATGCGGCGTCTTCTGTCCCGCCGCCGATCGTGGTGCCGGCGCCTGCCCGGGCGCCCGTGCTCAACTCGCCCCAGCTGCGCGATTTCTCGCTGCAGCCGCAGCAGCGAATCGTCACCCAGCCGGTTCCGGTCCAGACCCAGCCGCCGACGGTCAGCGCGCCGCCCCCGCCCACCGGCAATCAGACGCAGCCGGCACAGACCCGGCCCGCTCCGGCGCAGCGCCCTGTCGTCGACGCGCGCCGCCCGGCCGCGCCGCAGCCGAATGCGCCGCCGCCGGTGCAGCTGCAGCAGCCGGGCGTCCAGCCCGCGCCGCTCCCGGCGCCGGTCCAGAATAGCGGCCCCGCCCCGGTTCAGCCCGCACCCGAGCAGCCCAAGGCCGAGCCCGTCCCGGTCAACGAGATCGGCGGCGGCTTCCCATGGTATTATGCGGTGCCGATTGCGCTCCTCGCGCTGCTGGTGCTCGCTTTCCTCCGTCAACGCCGCCGGAACCGCATGATCCACGAGGTTGCGGCCTTTGCCGAGGAAGAGCGCGCCACCGCGCGCGCGGCGAAAGAGGCCGCGCTGGCGCCGTCAAAGCCCCAGCCGGAGCCCGAGTTGGGGCCGCGGCCCTGGCTGGAGCTGGAGCTGAAGGCCGAGCGCCTTTCCTCGACCAACACCGAGAGCCTCGTCCAGTTCGAGCTCGAGATCACCAATGCCGGCGAAGCGCCGGCGCGGAATCTCAGGATCGACGTCAAGATGTTCAACGCCGGCGAGCAGCAGGATCAGGAGATCGGGGCCTTCTTCAGGATCGCCGGCCGTGAGAGCACCAAGTGCAACCTGCCGGGCATCCGCGCCGGCCAGACCGGGGCGATCAAGGGCGAGGTGGCGATGTCGCGCGAGGATATGCGCGCCGTCGTGCTCGACAACCGCTATCTGTTCATCCCGGTGATCGCGGTGAACGCGCTCTACGATTATGGCGAAGGCCAGACCGGGCAGACGTCCAAATCCTATGTCGTCGGCCGCGAACTCGACCAGCCCGAGGGCGAGAAGAGCGAAAAGATGGGCGCCTTCCGGGTCGACCAGGGACCCCGCGTCTGGCGCGCCCTCGGCCAGCGCCCGCACAAGCTCGCGCGCCGGGTCTGACGCTCAGGCGGCGGTCAGCGCCGCTTCGTCCACCGCATAGAGGATCTCCGCGCTGGCCGTGGCCGCAGCCTTTAGCCCGCGCGCTTCCGGGACCACCTGGTCGAGATAGAAGCGCGCCGCCGCCCGCTTCATCGCCGCAAAGGCGGGATCGCCGTCATAGCCGGCCAGCGCCGCCAACTGCTTCACCAGCAGCCAGCCCGAAACGGCGGTCGAGAGCATGGTCAGGAAGGGATAGGAGCCGGCCAGCCGGTCGTCCGGCCCCGCCTCGAGGAGATGTCGCGTCACCGCCTCGCAGTCCGCGACCAGCGCCATGAGGCCGGCTTCGCCGGCCGCGTCCGCCTTCACCTCGTCCAGCAAGGCGAACAGGGTGCCGCCGCCATCCATCGAAAGCTTGCGGCCGACCAGGTCCGCCGCCTGAATGCCGTTCGTGCCTTCGTAAATGGGCGAGATGCGGGCGTCGCGATAATGCTGGGCGGCGCCGGTCTCCTCGATATAGCCCATGCCGCCATGGATCTGGACGCCGAGGCTGGTCACCTCGACGCCGACATCGGTGCCATAGGCCTTCACCAGCGGGGTCAGCAGGTCGGCGCGGGCGCGCGCCGCCGCGTCGCCGAGGCCGGCGCGGTCGGTCTGGCCGGCGGTGTAATAAGTCAGCGCCCGCGCCGCCTGGGTCAGCGCCTTCATCCGGAGCAGCATCCGCCGGACGTCGGGGAATTCGATGATCCGCGCCGGCCGGCCCTCGCGGCTGCCCTGGACGCGCTCGCTGGCATAGGCGACCGCCTGCTGCATCGCCCGCTCGGCGATCGACACGCCCTGCAGGCCGACATTGAGGCGGGCGTTGTTCATCATCGTGAACATCGCCGCCATGCCCTTATTCTCCTCGCCGATCAGCCAGCCGGTCGCGCCTTCATTGTCGCCATAGGCCATGACGCAGGTGGGCGAGGCGTGGATGCCGAGCTTGTGCTCGATCGACACGCAGCGCAGGTCGTTGCGGCTGCCGTCGGCCATGATCTTCGGCACGAGGAACAGCGAGATGCCGCGGGTGCCGGCCGGCGCGTCGGGCAGGCGGGCGAGAACGAGGTGAACGATATTGTCGGCCAGATCGTGCTCGCCAAAGGTGATGAAAATCTTCTGGCCGCTGATCCTGTAGCTGCCGTCGCCGACGGGCTCGGCGCGGCTCTTCAGGGCGCCGACGTCGGAGCCGGCCTGCGGCTCGGTGAGGTTCATCGTGCCGGTCCATTCGCCGGTGATGAGCTTGGGCAGCCAGGCCTGCTGAAGGTCCGCCGAACCATGATGCTTCAGCGCCTCAACCGCGCCGGGGGTCAGCATCATGCAGAGCGAGAAGCCCATATTGGCCGAGCCGAGATCCTCCATGACGACCACCGCGAGGGTCAGCGGCAGCCCCTGGCCGCCGAACTCGGCGGGGCCCGCGAGCGTCCCCCAGCCGCCCTCGACATAGGCGCGATAGGCGTCCTTGAACCCTTCCGGCATGGTGACGCCCTCCGGCGACCAGCGCGCGCCGACCTCGTCGCCGATCCGGTTCAGGGGCGCGAACATGCCGGCGGCGAACTGGCCGGCGCCCTCGACGATCGCATCGACCATGTCGCTTGAGGCTTCGGCGAACTGGTTGTGGCCGGCGAGCTCCTCCATGCCGACGATGTGGCGGATCAGGAATTTCTGCTCCTCGACGGGCGGGGCGTAGGTCATGCTCGGCTTTCGACGTTGCGCTGCTGGAACGGCGGCTATAGCGCGGCGGCGTGAGCGCGCAAAACACGGCCATCCTCGCCTACGGGCCCGCGGCGATCGCCGAGGCGGCGCGGCTGATCCGGGCCGGCCAGCCGGTCGCGATGCCGACCGAGACGGTCTATGGCCTCGCCGCCGACGCCACCAATGGCGAAGCGGTCGCGCGCATCTATGAGGCGAAGGGCCGGCCGAGCTTCAACCCGCTGATCGTGCATGTCAGGCACCTGGCCCAAGCCTCGGAAATCGCTTTGTTCGGCGACGAGGCCCGCGCGCTGGCCGCGCGGCACTGGCCCGGTCCGCTGACACTGGTCCTGCCGCTCCGCGAGGGTGCGCCCATCGCGGCTTTGGTGACGGCCGGTCTCCCGACCGTGGCGATCCGCGTCCCTGCGCATCCGGCGATGCAGGCCTTGCTCGCCGCGGCGGATCGCCCGCTCGCGGCGCCTTCGGCCAATGCCAGCGGCCGGATCAGCCCCACCCGCGCCGGACATGTCCTTGCCAGCCTCGGCGGCCGGATTCCGCTGATCGTGGATGGCGGCCCCACCGCGCACGGCCTCGAATCCACCATAATCGCCTTGACCCGCGGCGCCCCCCGGTTGCTTCGGCCGGGCCCGCTGGACCTCGGACTGGAGGTCGCCGGTGATGGCGGGATCGAAGCGCCGGGTCAGCTGAAGAGCCACTACGCGCCGGGCAAGCCGGTCCGCCTCGGCGCCAGTGACGGACGGCCTGACGAATGGCTGATCGGCTTCGGCCCGGTCGCCGGCAATGCCACCCTCAGCGCCTCTGGCGACCTCATCGAGGCCGCCGCTCGCCTGTTCGAAAAACTGCATGAGGCCGAGGCCTCGGCTCCGCCGCGGATCGCCGTCGCCCCGGTCCCGGACGCCGGCCTCGGCGCCGCGATCAACGACCGTCTGCGCCGCGCCGCTGCACCCCGCTAGGCGGTCTCGTCCGCCTTCAGGCGCGCGAGGAAACTCTTGCGCAATTTCTGCAGCTTGGGCGGAATGACGGCAAGGCAGTAAGGGTTACGCTGGCCTTCGCCCTCCCAATAATCCTGGTGATAATCCTCGGCCGGCCACCATGTGCCGGGCTGTTCGATCGTGGTGACGATCGGCGCCGGCCAGCCCTCGGCGGCGCGCTCGATGCCGCGCCGGGCCGCCGCTTCCTGCGCTGTGTTCAACGGAAAGATCGCCGAGCGATATTGCGTGCCGACATCATTGCCCTGCCGGTTGAGCTGGGTCGGATCGTGCGTCGCGAAGTGGATGTCGAGCAGGTCGTCATAGGAAATTTGCGCAGGATCATAGGTCACCCGGATCGCTTCGGCATGGCCGGTGTCGCCGCCGCAGACCTGCCGGTAGGTCGGGCTATCGACATGGCCGCCAATATAGCCGCTCTCGACCGTGCTGACCCCGATCAGATCCTTGAACACCGCTTCGGTGCACCAGAAGCATCCGCCAGCCAGAATCGCCTGCTCGTCGGCCATCTCAAATCTCCTCGGGATCAATGGCCTCTAGATAGGAACGCGCCCGCCCCGGTCAAACCCGCGGGGCCTTCGCCCGCTGCAGTGTGAAGATGAAGGCCGCGCCGCCCTCGGGCCGGTTCTCGGCCCGGATGGCGCCGCCATGCGCTTCGATGATGGTCCGGCTGATCGGCAGACCCAGCCCCATGCCTTCGCTTTTCGTGGTCATGAATTCCGAGAAGAGACTCTCGATATTCTCCGGCGGAATGCCCGGACCCGTATCGGCGACCTCGACCTCGATCATGGTGCCTGCGGGCCGCGTGCTGATCACCACCTCCCGGTCCTTGCATCCGGCCATGGCCTCGACCGCGTTGCGCACCAGGTTGATCATGACCTGCTGAATCTGGATCCGGTCGACCTTGACCCACGACGCCTTGGGATCGGGCTCCAGATGATATCTGATGCTGTGCGCCGCCTCGTTGAAAGCAAGGATCCGCGCTTCCTCGATCAGCTCCGGAAGATGCTCGGCCTCCACCGATACCTTGCCGCGCGAGACCAGGTCGCGGAGCCTGCGCAGGATTTCGCCTGCCCGCCGCGACGACGCCTCCGCTCCCTCCAGCGCGCCGAGCAGGACCTCGCGCGGGACGTCCGGGCGCTCGGCGATGCGCTTGGTCCCGCTGAGAAAATTGGTGATCGCCGCGAGCGGCTGATTGAGCTCATGGGCAAGCGTCGAGGCCATCGTCCCCATCGCTGAAAGCCGGGAGACGTGAATCAGCTCCGCCTGCATTCGCCTGATCTCGGCGCCCGTGCGGTTGCGCTCGGTCAAGTCCTGCATCGCTCCCACGGCCCGGACCGCCTGCCCGCCCGCGTCCCGAATGATGAAACCGCGGTCGAAGATGTCGGCATAGCTGCCGTCGTCGCGGCGGAATCGATAGGTGTGCGACCAGCGATTGACGCCGCTGTCGATCGCCTGCTCCATGCTCAGCACGCGCGTGGCGCGGTCGTCAGGGTGCAGGCGGTCGATCCACCAGCGCCCGGGCGTGCGGCCGAGCGGCCCCGCGACCCCCAGGACCAGGGCGGCATTCTCCCCCCAGTCGATCGTGTCGGCGACGAGGTCGCAGTCCCAGATCGCATCATTGGTCGCCTGGGCGGCCAGGCGATAGCGCTCCTCTGCCTCGTGCTTGGCCGCCTGTGCCTGCTCCTGGTCGTGAACGTCTTCGGTCACCCCGTACCAGCGCAGGACATTGCCTGCCTCATCGAGCTGCGGCGCCGCCCGGACGCGGGCGAAGCGATAGCTGCCGTCCCGCAGGCGCATGCGGAAGCGCGCACTGTATCTCCCGCCGGTGGCGACCGCCTCGGCCCAGCGGCTCAGGACCTCGTTCCGGTCGTCGGGATGAATTGAATCGGTCGGCTCGCCGGCCTCGCCGGCAAGTCCGGTGAGTTCGCTGAAACGGTCCGAGAGGACCAGTCCGCTGCCGTCGGCCTCTGCCGTCCAGGCGATCTGCTGGCTCATCTCCAGCGTGTTGCGATACAGGCGTTCACTTTCGCGCATCGCCTCCTCGGCAGCCCGCCGGGCATCGTCGCTGCGCGCCTCTTCCTCGATGTCTTCGGTGGTGCCGTACCAACAACGGATCGTCCCGTCCTCGCGGCGCGCGGCGATCGCGCGCGAGCGGGTCCGGCGATATTCGCCGTCGACGCGCCGCACGCGGAATTCCGCGGCGTAGAGCTCGCCAGTCTCGATGCAGCGCCGCCAGTGCTGCCGGGTGGGCTCACGATCGTCCGGATGGAGGACGTCGAACCAGCCAGTCCCGAGGCCGTCCTGCGGGTCCATCCCGGTCAGGACGAGAAAGGGATTGTCGAGATACTGCATGGCCCCGTCCACGCCCGCGACCCAGACAAGCCGGCCCGCAAGCGCCGCGGAGAAACGGTACCGGCGCTCACTTTCGCGAAGGCGCGCAAGGTCGGCCTCCAGCCGCACCTTCTCCGCCTCGAGGATCGCGATCCTGTCCTCAGGCGGGGGCGCGGGCATATCCGCCATGCGTTTAGTGCGCCGCGTCGGTCGGGGCTTTGATGCCCGCCTCCAGCGCCAGCGTCAGCGCTTCAGCCAGACTGGAGGCGCCCAGTCGATCCATCATGTTGCCGCGGTGCATCTCGACGGTGCGTAGCGAAATCCCCAGCGACTGCGCAATCTGCTTGTTGGACTGTCCGGCGACGAGGGCGGCCAGCACTTCCTTCTCCCGCGCGGTGAGCAAGGCGGCGCGCTCATGCGCCTCGCGCTTGCGCCGGCCGGTCGCCGCGCGCTCCTCGAGCAAGGTGAAGGCCTGCTGGAAACAGCCGAGCAGAGCCTGTTCGGAGAACGGCTTCTCGATGAAATCGACGGCACCCATCTTCATCGCGCGGACCGCGATCGGCACCTCACCATGGCCGGTCATGACAACCACCGGCCAGTCGACATTGCGATCCCGGAGCGCCGCCATGACATGGAAGCCGTCCATTTGCGGCATGCGCAAGTCGAGCAGGATGCAACCCGGCTCCAGGTCGGGCAGCGCCTCAAGAAAATCGGCGCCACTGCCATAAGGATGCGAGCGAATCTCCGCGGCCCCGAGCATGAAGCTCAGGGAACGGCGAACATCGCGATCATCGTCGACCACGTACACGTAATGGGATTTCAGCGTAATTTCCTCGGTCAATGTCGCGATCGCCACCATGCGGCCCCATTTGGGTCCGCGGGGACTGAAGCGCAACTCTTTCTGATCTCAATCAGGTTAAGGATTGCGATAGGGCGGCGACCCGAAGGGGCGAAATATGCGATTCCCCGCAGGCAGAACGGATTCGCCGCAGTTCAGCAACGCTTCATCGACGAAGACAACCGCGCGTTAACCCTCGTGGCTTCAAAACATCGGAATTGGTTGCATGGCCTGCGGCGAATGGCCGCCCGGCCGGGATGAACGGAGACAGCAACGCGGTGCAGCCTGTTGAGGCGAAAAAGGAAATTACCTAGGTTTCAGGCCGCACCGGGGAAGGGCTTTTCATGTCAGTATCGCGTCGGACCATTATCAAGGCTGGAGCTGCAGGCGCCGGAGCGCTCGTGCTGATGCCGTCCGCGCTGAAGGCCCAGATTGCTGAACCCGTCTATCGGGGCCGCCCCGACCGCTACACCGATGCGCCGCCGCGGCCTTATGCCAGCGCCCCGGCCACCGCTCGCCCCTATGCCGATCCGGTGATCGATCCCCGCCTCGTCGCACGGGCCAGGGCCGCCTTCGACGCGCACCGCAACCGGCTGCGCGCGATCGACGTTGTCGGCATCGCCGATTTCTCCAAGTCGTCGAGCGAATCCCGTTTCTACCTGCTGGACACCAATACCGGCCGGGTCACCCGCCATCTGGTCGCCCACGGCCGCGGCTCCGACCCCGAGCATACCGGTTTCCTGCAGCGTTTCTCGAACGTCCCCGGCTCCGAAGCCACCTCTTCGGGCGGCTATGTGACGACCGAATTCTATCCGGGCCGCTACGGCCGCGCGATGCGCGTCCGCGGGCTCGACTACACCAACAGCAACGCCGAATCGCGCGCGATCGTCGTTCACTCCGCCTGGTATGCCGAACCGCAGGTCGCGGCGATGCAGGGCCGGCTCGGCCGCAGCGAAGGCTGTTTCGCCTTTTCCTACCAGAGTCTGCAGGAAGTCCTCGGGCGCCTTGGCCCCGGCCGCTTCCTCTACGCGGACCGCCTCGCCTGAGGGCCTGGCCGGCCGTCTTCATTTCCGCACCAGAGCTCACGCGCCAGCGGCGTGACCGCTGGCGCGCGCCTCACACTGTCCTGCAGAACAAACCTAGTTTCCGGCGCTGGCGACGGCTGCCGGGGCGCGGGCCCCGGCCGCCCGGTTCAGAGCGACGCGCACCGGCGTGTCGCGGCCATAGATGTCGCTATAGCTCACGATATTGCCGTCGGTCGTCGCTGCCGCGGTGAAATAGGCGATATAGACCGGCACCGGCCGCGCCAGCGAGGTCGTCTGGTTGCGGCCCGTATTGACGGCGCTGTCGATGTCGCCCCGGTCCCAACGGCCGGTCGGCGCGAGCAGCAAGGCGGCGAAGTCGCGCACATTCTGGGTGCGGATGCAGCCATGGCTGAACGCGCGCACCGCCCGCCCGAACAGGGCCTGGGACGGCGTGTCGTGCAGATAGATGGCGTGCGGGTTCGGCATCTCGATCTTCACCCGGCCGAGGGCGTTGCGCGGGCCCGGGGGCTGGCGGACGCTGACGACGCCATTGGCGCCGCGCGTCACCTGATAGCCGGCGCCGAAGCTGGTGGTGCGGATGATGCTCTGCGGCACGTTCCAATAGGGATTGATGGTGACGGCGGTGATCGACGCGCTGAGCTGCGGCGTCGGCGTGCGCACCGCGCCGACCACGGCACGGTGGCGGGCAGTGACCCGGCCGTCGTCGATCAGGGCAGCGGTGAAGGCCGGCACGTTGACCAGCACATGGCGCGTCCCAAGGGTGCGCGGCAGCCAGCGCCAGCGCTCCATGTTCACGCGGATGAGATCGCGCCGGGCATTGTCGTCAGGCGCCGTATTGGCGAGAGCGCGGCGGAGGCCGGCATATTGCGGATGGGTCGGCAGCAGCCCGTTCAGCGCCTCGGCGACCCCGCCGCTGCTGGTGACCTGGGCGAGCAATTGCTGCCGGCCCGCATCGTTCAGGCCGGCGTCGGGCATGAACCAGTCGACCCGGCTGCGGCCGCGCACCCGGCCGCCGCTGAGGTCGGTGGCGAGCTGCAGGAAAATTTCGGTGGCGATCGGCGTGACCCGCGCCCGGTCGCCGGAATCGATCGCCGCCGCGAGGCGGTCCGGACCGTAAGCGTCCGGGGAAATCCCCTCCGTCCCGATATTCTGGACATAGGTGAGGAGCTCGCGCGCATCGTTCATGCGCCAGCTGACCGCGGCCGGCTGTGGCGCGGCGGCGGGCGGCTGTTCCTGATCGAGGGCGGCGGCCTGGATGGCGCCCGGCATGGTGGGGGTGGCCAGCATGACGACAAGGGCGGTGTTGCGAAGCGACTTAATCATGGCGGCCTTTTAGCATGCGTCCGGCGCCACGCCAGCCGGATTTGCGGGGATCACGGTGAACCGCGGCCCGCCGCGAGACGCCGGGGCTCAGGGGCGCTCGCCGCCCTGTTCCGTCCAGCCGAAATAGACGCCGCCAAGCGCGATCAGGCCATGCAGCCAGACGTCCTTGGCGTAGAGCGGCAACAAGCCGAAGCCGGTCTGGACGGTCGGCAGCAGCCCGGCGATCGCCAGCAGGAAGAAAATCACCGCGACGCTGCGCGCATAGACGGTCGCGCCGCGCCGGGAACGTGCTGCGGCCAGACCCCACAGGCCGAACAGCAGATGCAGGACGTTGTGCGCCACGTTCACCGGGAACAGGCCGAACAGCATGTCGTCGCCGGTGCCGAGGATCGCACCGTGATGGGCCGGGGCGAGGGCGTTGTCGGCCAGCGCCGTGCCCGCCTCCGGATGGGACAGGAAGGGCAGGAAGCCGGCAATCCCCGCGAGAACGAAGAAGAGGCCGAGCAGGAAGGCGAACCGGCGTGTGGTCATCCGCGGAGCTTATTCAGCCCGCGCCCAAGAGTCATCCCGGCCTGAAACGATCAGGCGGCGTTGGGGATCACGGCGTCCGGATCGTGCCCGGTCAGGAAGGTGCCGATCGCCTCGGCGGGCATGGCCGGCGCATAGAGATGGCCCTGCAGGCCGTCGCAGCCCGCTTCGAGCGCGATCTGCTCTTCCTCGCGGCTGGCGATGCCCTCGGCGACCACCTCCAGATCCATCGCATGGCCGAGCGTCACCGCGGCGCGGATGATCGCGACGCTCTGGTCGCGCGAGGCCGTGTCGATGAACGAGCGGTCCAGCTTGATCTTGTCGACCGGGAATTTGCGCAGACAGGAGAGCGAGGAATAGCCGGTCCCGAAATCGTCGAGGACGATGCGGAAGCCGTCGCGGCGCAGCTCCTGGATGGTCGTGCCGCACAGGGTGCCGTGCTCGATGAACAGGCCCTCGGTAATCTCCAGCTCGAGCTGGGTCGGCTGGACGCCCTCTTCCTCGGCGACCCTGCGGAGCGACGCGGCGAAGCGCGGGGCGCGGAACTGCACCGCCGACAGGTTCACCGCAATGGTGAGGTCCGGCCAATGCCTGGCCATCTTGCAGGCGTCGCGGAAGCTGTGCTGGCCGAGCTCGTCGATCACGCCGCATTCTTCGGCGATCGGAATGATCTCCGCCGGATTGACCTGGCCGAGCAGCGGATGGTTCCAGCGGACCAGCCCCTCGAGCGCGACCACCTTGCCGCGGCCGTCGAAGATCGGCTGATAATGAAGGTCGAGCCCGCGGCCCTCGCGCAGCTCTGCGCGCAAGGTGGATTCGATCTGGTCGCGGCGCTGGACGTCGGCGTCCATCGCCTCGGTGAACAGGCGGAAGCAGTCGCGGCCCGCCGCCTTGGCGCGGTACATGGTGATGTCCGCCTTGCGCAGCAGCTCGGACGCCTCCGACACTTCCTTGGTGGCGAAGACCGCGCCGATCGAGACGCCGACCCGGGCCTCGCGGTCGCCGATCAGGAAGGGCTTGCGGATCACCGAGATGATGCGTTCGCAGAGCCGCCGCACGTCGGCCTCGCCCTTCGGGCTGACCTGGACGATGGCGAATTCGTCGCCGCCGATGCGGGCAACCGTGTCGGTCTCGCGGAGCAGCGAACGCAGCCGCTCACCCACTTCCTGGACGAGCTTGTCGCCGGCATTGTGGCCGAGCGTGTCGTTGACCTGCTTGAAGCGGTCGAGGTCGAGCATCAGCAGGGCGACCTGCTCGCCGGAGCGGCGGTAGCGGGTCAGCGCCTGCGACAGGCGATCCTCCAGCAAGGCGCGGTTGGCAAGCCCGGTCAGCTGGTCGTGCAGGGCCTGATGCTGGGCATTGGCCTCGCGCGCTTCCAGCTCGTCGACCAGGTCGACCAGGGATTTGTAGAGGAAGGACATGACGAGGATGACGGCAACGGCGGACGTCAGCGCGATCGGCCAGATCGAGCCGAACAGCTCGAGCTGACTGTTGGTATTGTCCTTGATTATGCTGACGGTGGCGAAGTTCGTGAGAACGAGCGTTGCCACCGCTGCAGACACAATCGGCGGACCGATCTTGCGCGAATACCTCACTTAGGTCTCCCCCGGGTGCGGAGGAAATACCAGCCTACCAGTTAATAAATTCCTCAGCCGCCACAGGGGATTTGTGCTTAACGGCCAGCGTCTCTCTTATGCGTCCGAAATGGAGAAATCGACGCCCTGGGCGAGCGGCAGATCGCGGCTGTAGTTAATCGTGTTCGTTGCCCGGCGCATATAGGCCCGCCAGGCGTCGGAACCGCTTTCCCGGCCGCCCCCGGTTTCCTTCTCCCCGCCGAACGCGCCGCCAATCTCGGCGCCCGAGGGGCCGATATTGACGTTGGCGATGCCGCAATCGGAACCGGCCGCGGACAGGAAGGCCTCCGCCTCGCGCAGATCGGTGGTGAAGATGGACGAGGCGAGACCTTGCGGCACCTCGTTCTGGAGGGCGATCGCTTCGTCCAGACCGGAATAGCGCAGGACATAGAGGATCGGTGCGAAGGTCTCCTTCACCATCACCGCCGTCTGGCCGGGCATCTCGACCAGAGCCGGGCGCGCGTAGCAGCCGTTGACCGGCTCGCCGCCATGGACGGCGCCGCCCTGCCCCCGCGCCTCGGCAAGCGCCGCCTGCATCGCCGCCACCGCGCCCGCATCGATCAACGGCCCGACCAACGTCGCGGGGTCGAGAGGGTCGCCGACCGCGACGCGCGACCAGATCGTCTTCAGCCGCGGCACCAGCCGGTCATAGACGTCGGCATGGACGATCAGCCGCCGCAGCGTCGTGCATCTTTGCCCGGCCGTGCCCATTGCCGCAAAGGCGATCGCGCGTTCGGCGAGGTCGAGATCGGCGGAGGGTGCAACAATCATCGCATTGTTACCGCCCAACTCCAACAGGCTGCGGCCGAAGCGGGCGGCGACGCGCGGGCCCAGTTCGCGGCCCATCCGCGTCGAGCCGGTCGCCGAGACGAGCGGCACGCGCGGATCGTCGGCCAGCGCCTCGCCCACCTCGCGGCCGCCCTGCACCACTGCCAGCAGCCCGGCCGGCGCATCGCCGAAGCGGGCGATGGCGCGGGCGAACAAGGCGGCCACCTTCTCCGCGACCAGAGGTGTCTTTTCCGAGGGCTTCCAGACCACGCTGTCCCCGCAGACATAAGCGAGGCAGGCATTCCACGCCCAGACCGCGACCGGGAAGTTGAAGGCGGAGATCACCCCGACCACGCCGAGCGGATGCCAGGTCTCCATCATCCGGTGCCCCGGCCGCTCGGTGGCGATGGTGAGGCCGTAGAGCTGGCGGGACAGGCCGACCGCGAAGTCGCAAATGTCGATCATCTCCTGGACCTCGCCGAGGCCCTCGGACAGGATCTTGCCGCACTCGCTGCTCACCAGCCGGCCGAGTTCGTCCTTCTCCTCGCGCAGCACCTCACCGAACAGGCGGACCAGCTCGCCGCGGCGCGGCGGCGGCACCAGCCGCCAGGCGAGATAGGCCTCCTGCGCGCGTCCGACCGCAGCCGCGACCGCGGCTGCATCGGTCATCTCGACGCTGCCAAGCACGGCGCCATCGACCGGCGAGATCGAGTCCAGCCTGGTCATGCAAGCCGCCCCGTCAGTGCCTCGGCGGCGAGCGGGTTGCGAACCTTGTCGCCGGCGATGAAGAAGGCGAAGACCTCGCGCGCCGTCTTCGGCGCCGGCGTCCCGGCGACATAGTCGAGGCCGGCCGGGCTTTCGCCCTTTGCCCAGCCGCGCACCGTCCCGGCCCAGCGGTCGAGCGCCGCGGGCGAATAGCCGGCCGGCTCGGCCTCCTTCGCCTGCTGCAGCCGCGCATAGACGAAATCGGCGGTGAGGTCGGCCAGTTCCGGATAGATCTCATGATCGGCGAACACGATCGCGACGCCGGCCGCGCGGACCAGGGCGACAAAGTCCGGCGATTTGAAACTCTCGTGCCGGACCTCCAATGCGTGGCGCAGCGTCAGCGCGTCGCGCTTTTCCGGCAGCAGCTTCAGGAAGGCCTTGATCTCGTCCGCGTCGAACTTCTTGGTCGGGGCGAGCTGCCACAGGATCGGCCCGAGCTTGTCGCCCAGTTCCGTAAAGCCCTGGCCGCAGAACTTCTCGATCGACTCCCCGACATCGCCCAGATTCTTGCGGTTGGTGCAGAAGCGCGACGCCTTCAGCGCGAACTTGAAACCCTCGGGCACGCTGTCCCGCCACTTCACGAAGGTCGAGGGCGACATCGTACCGTAATAAGTGGCGTTGACCTCGGTGGCGTTGAGCCTGGTGCCAAGATGCTGGAGCTGTTTCGTCTTGGCGAGGCCCTCGGGAAAGAAGGTGCCGCGCCAGGGATCGAAATCCCAGCCGCCGATGCCGATATGGATTGGACCTTCAGACGGCATGAATGCCGTCTGGAAAGCGCGCGTAATCGGCCGTGATGACGGTGTCGATCTCCGCACGGCAGGCCGCATAGTCCGGATCGTCGGCGTCGATCCGCCCGCATTTGGGCATTGCCCCCTCTTCGAGCCGCAGCAACGCGATCGGGCAGGAGGCCGGAACGAGCTGCGAGCCGTGGCCGACGAGCAGGGTCGTCAGCACCCCGAAGAGCGAACCCTTGATGTTGGGGCGGCCGAGGATCGCCAGCCGATATTGGCCTTCCTCGCTGGTGACCAGATAGATGTGGCCGGACATGTGCGGCATCGAGACCTGGCCGTGCTGGGCGTGGGCGTCGTCCCGCTCGCCTTCGGAGAAGATGAGACAGGAGCAGGCAGGCTCCCAGCGAATGGTCGTTACATAAGCGAATACGCCGGGATCGCCGCGGAACACCGGCCGCAATGTCCAATACCGGCCCTCAAGCCAGCGCACCGCGCCATGATTATAGCCGCCAAGCGCGTCCGGCGCGGATTCGCTCGGGTTCGGCTGGGCCGCCGGCATGCTGCCACGCAGCGAGGTGCCGAGCGCTTCTTCGAGCCGGATGACCGTGGCCAAAGTGAAGGAGCGGCGGCCCGCCAGCGCCTTCTCCAGGGTCGAGATGCTGATCCGCGCGAGGTCGGCGAGCCCTTGGCGCGACATGCGCCGCCGGGCGATCTCCTCGCGCACCTTGTGCGCGATCTCCTCCGCGCGTTGCTCGTCCAGCCATTCCCCCTGCAACACGCTTACACCCCTCGCCGGTTCCGCACGAATCCGCACATATCCGCACGCGCCTGCAATTGCCAGCCGCCAGCCGCCCTTTTTTGGCGGAACGCGGCCAAAGAATCGGGACAATGATCGTATAAATACGGGGGTACGGCGCGTAATCGGGCAGCATCGAACGAACGGAGTCGAAAAAATGCTTGCCCCGATCCCCTGGTCCTACCGCCGCCGGTCCGGTCCGACCCCTGTCGACGCCGCCAAGCGCGCCGTCCGTTCGGGAGAGTGAGCATGCGCTCCAATCGCGAGTCCCCGGCGCGCCGGATCGGCGTGATCGTCTCCATCCTGTTCCTCGGCTCGCTGGGCACCATCGCGACCCTGACCAGCGCGCACGCCGGCGGCCACGAGCCCGCCGGTGCGGAGATCGCCACGACGACTTTGGCCTCCGCGACGGCGCGCTGATCGCGGCCTGAACCCGCCGCCGGCGGATCAGCGGCCGAGCGCGACCGCGCCTTCCCCCATCCGACCAGACCCCGCCATCCGGCCTTGCGAGACTCGCGAAGTCGGCGCATGATGTCGAGCGGGCTCAGACCAGTATTCTGAAATATTACGCGGCGACTATTCCTGCGGGAGACAGTCATGAATGCGCGACCGACCACGCGGACGATGACGATCCTCGCCCAGGATCCCGAGGTTCGCTTCGGCGACGGCGGCCCGCTGGCGTTCGCGCAGGTGGAGGTGCCGGCCGAAGTCCTGTCGCACGGGCCAACCGGCTACCGCGTGCGGGTCGTCGATTATGACGCCTCTTCGCAATGCATGTACAAGGACGAGGTCGCTGGCCGGAACGAATATGACGACCTGACCGATCCGTTCGCCCAGGGGGAGAGCGAGAGCGATGCCGACTATGAAAAGCGGCTGCTCGGCAACCCCAATTTCCACGCCCAGAACGTCTATGCGATCGTGATGCGGACGCTGGCGCGGTTCGAGAAGGCGCTGGGCCGGCGGGTCGCCTGGAGCTTCCGCGATGGCCACCAGCTCCATGTCGCGCCGCACGCTTTCGCGGTCGCCAACGCCTTCTACTCGGAGACCGACAAGGCGCTGTTCTTCGGCTATTTCCCGGGCCGCGAAAACAAACGGATATTCACCTGCCTTTCGCACGACGTGGTGGCGCACGAGACCACCCACGCCCTGCTCGACGGCCTCAGGACCCAGTTCACCGAGGCTTCGGGGCCGGACCAGGGCGCCTTCCACGAGGGCTTCGCCGACATCGTCGCCCTGCTCTCCATCCTCTCGCTGCCGGAAATGGTTGCCGCGGCGCTCGGCGCGTCGTCCGCATCGCGGACACCGGGCGGCGAGATCCGGCTGATCGACGCGGCAAAGGTCAGCGAGGAGAATCTGAGGGAGTCGGCCCTGTTCGGCCTGGCAGAACAGGTCGGCCAGGAGGTCCAGCAGGTCCATGGCGCGCTGCGCCGCTCGGTGAATATCGAGCCCGACCCCGGATTGCTTACCTCGCCTGACTATGAGGAAGTCCATGCCCGCGGCGAGCTGATCGTGGCGGCGATGATGCGGGCGCTGGTCGCCCTGTGGCGCACCCGGATCGAAGGGCTGGGAACGTTCCGCACCGCCGACGGCGACTATTACAATCTCGACATGGTCGTCGAGGAAGGGGTCAAGGCAGCCGACCATCTGCTGACCATGTCGATCCGCGCACTCGATTATTGCCCGCCGATCGACATCGAATTCGGCACCTTCCTCGCCGCATTGCTGACCGCCGATGCCGAGCTCGTGCCCGACGACCGGCATCATTACCGGCAGACGATCCGCGACACCTTCGCTGGCTATGGCATCGTCGTCCCGGAGACGCGCTGCAATCCGGCGACGGGCACCTGGTCCGGCTTCGACCCGACGATCGCGCTGGAGCATAACCGCACCAATTTCGATTCCATGCTCCACGACAAGGAAGAGGTGTTCCGCTTCATCTGGGAGAACCGGACGGCGCTCGGCATCGGCGCCCGCTCGCCGATGGAGGTCGAATCCGTCTCCGGCTCGATGCGGCAGTCACCCGACGGCTTCTTCCTCCGCGAAACGATCGTCACCTACGTGCAGACGGCGGACATTTTCGGGGCGGCGGTGCCGTCCGTGCTGGGCTGCGAACGGCCGGAGGGCATGACCACGCGGGAGCGGATCCGCGCGTTCGGCGGCGGCGTCCTGATTTTCGACCAATATGGGAAGGTCAAATATCACATCGCCCATCCGCTCTTCGACGGGCCGCGGCAGCTGCGCCGGCTCGACTATCTGATGGCGCATGGCGGCACTGCGCCGCAGCGCGCCGACCGCGACCGTTTCGCCGCCCTCCACCGGGCCCGCGCGGAGTCCTGAGCCATGCCGAAGCCGAGCAAGATCACGATCCTTTCCTACCAGGTGGGGTTTGGCGACTGCTTCCTGCTGCGCTTCCATTATCCGGGCCGCGACCGGCACGTCCTGGTCGATTTCGGCACCACCAAGCTGCCCGAGGATGTGCCGAAGAACCAGATGGTGCTGATCGCGCAGGACATCGCCAGGCAATGCGGCAACAAGCTTGACGCCGTCGTCGCCACCCACCGCCATGCCGACCATATCAGCGGCTTCGCCACCAACGCGACCGGCGACGGCTCGGGCGACATCATCCGCGGGCTCAATCCGGACGTCGTCCTGCAGCCCTGGACGGAGGCGCCCGACGCGGACGATGCGACGCTGGGCCCCGAAGTCAGCGCCGAC
>JADMIO010361678.1_pt1 | contig 22085 bp, 17 predicted proteins | sample 8958161 | NCBI WGS metagenome assembly JADMIO01 (sample SAMN16585339, study PRJNA669376) | soil metagenome | isolation source: Crop rotation soil | place: USA: Cullars Rotation, Alabama | collected 2011
TACGAGTCTGCGTTACCAACTCTTCAATACGACGCCATTGGAATCCGTCGACTCCCTCCGTCACAATTTCTTTCTGACCCCCCGCCACCCATCGCTCTAGTCATAAAAGCCGGCGCGAATCTTCGTCTGACTCGCAACCGGCTTTCGTTTTTGCAGTTCGTCCGGAGCTAGAAATCAAACTTCACAGCCAACTGCAATTGTCTTGGCGTATTAATCGAACGCGGCAATCCGAATGCAGCCGCCGGCAAAGGTCGCGTCAGGGTCAACGCTCCGGTAGTCGCATTCACGGAAAAGTTGCTATAGCGATTGACATTAACGAACGAGTAATAACCGCCGCCTGGCGCGAGACCCGTGTTCGCGCGGTTCCAAATGTTGAAGCCTTCAAGAATCAGACGCAGCTTGGTAGTCTCGCTGAAATGGAACGTGCGAGTGATTCGCGCATCACTCTGGTAAACAGAGCCGGTGCGGAAGACGTTGCGTTCAAACAAGGTCACTCGGTCGTCGCGCGCATTGCCATCGCGATTGATGTCGGCGCCGATTTGCGCTGAATAAGCCATTCCCGACTGTACTTGAGTAATCCCGGAAAAGCTGAAGTCGTTGAACAGCATCTTCAGGAGACGGTTGTCGGACTTCACCTGGCCGATTTCAATTACAGAACTCATCACCAACCGGTGACGTTGGTCAGCATCCGCATAACCATAGTCATCGGGAATGTCGAACGAATTCTGAATGACCTTCGAATCATCGCCACCGCCGGGAACCACCGCCGTCTGATCGGGCTTGTCATCCTGCGCTTTCGAAAAAGTGTAAGAAATCAGGAGTTGCGAACCAGAACCAGCAAAAAATGGTATCAGCGACGTAGGAGAAAAACGGCGGCGTGCTTGAATCGCGAGGCCGTGGTATTTGGAATTCGCTGAGTCCTCAAAGAGGTTAATGCGGTTGTAGTTTAAAAACGGACGCAAGGGCGTCGTTGTTGTAAACGAAGTTGTCTGCGGCACGCAGTTGGGCAGTGGTGCGGCTCCCTGGCCCGGGAACCGTTGCACCGTAAACGTCTCTCCTGAGATCGGATCGGTGGCCGGAGTCGGCACTGGCGGACAAAGATTGATGTCGCGCGTGCGCGACAGATGCGTGCCGCGGAAGTAGAGATAGTTAACCGCAACACTGATGTTCCTAAAGATCTCGCGTTCAAATCCAATTCGTCCCTGTTGCACCATCGGCTGTTCGTAGTCGTCTGAGAACAGAAAGATATTTGGACGCTGCGCTCCCGTGGCAGGTGGGGTTGTAAAAATGGCCGGATAAGTCGGGCACGGATTGGGGACAGCCAGGCAATTCAGGGTCACGCCGAGAATGTTGATGCCGTTGTTTGAGTGGGCGGTACCCAGCATGATCGCCGTCGTGCGCCCGTAAAATATTCCATAACCGCCTCGCAAAACCGTCTTCTCGTCAAACGAATAACTGAACCCCGCGCGCGGTCCAAAGTTGTTGCCGTCGTCAGCTTTCCGGCTGGTATCCAGTCCGGCCGCAAGCAGTGCGGGGTCCGGGTTTCTTACCGGAGGCTGTGCCATAAATTGCCGGTCATACCTGATCCCAAGATTCAGCACGAGGTTTGGAGTAACGCGAAAATCGTCCTGAAAGAAAAGTGCGAAGTCTCTGCTGTTTGGCCTGGTGGTAGCACCGGAGGTACCCGGTCCCGCAAAGCTTTGAGAAAACGCCGAAGGTCTGTTTAGTCGGAACGCGTCATAACCTAATGCTGCCACGCCGGTAATTGGGTTGAAGGTGTATTGGCCGGTGAAAAATCCCGGAAAGAAATTAAAAATTCTATCGCGGTTAACGTCCACGCCGGCCTTGAACGCGTGTCGTCCCAGTTGGAACGACAGGTTATCGATGATTTGAAATCTCTTGATGGTCGTTTCGCGGGGACTGAAATTGTTGCGTCCAATCAACAGAAACCCTGAGCCAGTATTGATCTGAGCCTCAGGATCCGAGCTATTAGCAGTGCCGGGCTCACGATCCTTCGCTACCTGGAAACGAAGTTCGTTCACCACTGTCGGCGTATAGTTTGAAACCCAGGAACCGGAAAAAGTCGTGGTCTTCGCAATACTGTTGCCGGAGTGTTCCTCTGTTCCCAGAGCACCGCTGAACTCGTTATTCGTTCCCGTAAAATTCTGGTGATTAAGGCGCAGGGACAGTTGGTTATCAGGATTGATCGAAATGTCGCTCTTCACCATGTAGACGTCCTGATTGCGATTGATGGGATAGGTGTTGAGTTTCGGCAAGAGCAAAGCCTGATTGGCCGGAGGTTGCGTAAAGAAATTTGGTGGATCCAGAAAGTTTGGCAACTGCTGCCGCTGGCCATCATAGGTGAAAAAGAAAAAAGCCTTGTTTCGTTTGATTGGCCCACCGAGGCGCCCGCCAAACTGATTGATTTGCAGTGGCGGTCGTTTGTTGGGCAAGCCACGCGTAAACTGCGAAGCTTTCAATTGAGGCGTGTTGGCGTTTAGCGATTCGTCACGGAAAAACTCAAAGGCGCCGCCATGAAAATCATTACCTCCGCTCTTCGTAACCACGTTGATAACCGCGCCCCCTGCGCGGCCATACTCGGCTGAGAAACCGTTCTGATTAACTTGAAACTCCTGCACCGACTCTTCGGAGAACTGGTATGGAGGACGCACGCCGGTGCGCCCAAACGACTGACCGAAGAACGTGTTGTTGTTGTCGACGCCGTCAACCTGCAAACTGTTCAGCGTACCTTTCTGCCCGCCGACGGCCAGATCGCCCTCGCGATTTTGATCGCGGATAACGCCGGGCGTGAGCGTGGCAAAGTCGAGGTAGTTGCGTCCGTTGACTGGCAGGTTCTCGATAGCGCGCGAGTTGATCGTCGTCGATACCGAACTGAGGTTGGTCTCCACTACCGGCGGTTCGCTCGTAATCGTCACCGTGCCGCTCGTGCTACCCACTGCCAGTTTGACGTCGAGCGGAGCTTTCCCACCGACGGTGACCGATACGTCCTTAACCTCGGTTTGCGCAAAACCGCTCGCGTTAGCGCGAACCGTGTAAGCACCAGGTGGCAGGAATGAAAGTGTGAAGAGTCCCTGATCGTCTGTGGTCGCCGTCTTTTCCAGTCCCGTCTGTTGATTCGTCGCGGTCACGGAAGCGCCCGGCACCGCTGCGTCCCGGGGATCGAGTACGCGGCCCTCGATGTTTCCAGTAGTGGCCTGCGATTGGGCAAACGCCGAAACTGCAAACACGAGCAGGAGAAAGAAAAGCGTAGACAGTTTGGAAGCGGAAGCTATGGGAGTAGTCATGATGTTCCTCTGGTCTGACGGAAGGATTGAGGCCTCGAAAGAGCGCCGCACGAAAATTAGTTTACGAAACTAAACGAAAGGGTCGGGTCGGATAGTAAGTTACCAAGCGAAGGAGATCAAGAAGTTGAGTTGATAAATATCGCTAAGTTTAAACTGAACTCAGGAGTGCGTGGTGGAGTTCAGCAATGCTGCCTTAAGTTCTTGGAATTCATCTTCCGTAATTGTTCCTGCCGCTTGCAATTCTGCCAATTCACGAAGTTGACTAATTTTCGACTGAGGGGGTAAGTGAGTCGGTCGATGAGCGGCTTCAATGCTAGTAACTGCAGGCGATAACATTATCCTAAGTTGATCAGGAGGATATTGATTATTAAAGAGTATGAGTTCTCCTGAGACGGTTTGAAAGTAAATGACAGATTCTATTGTCGAACGAGTTGTGATTTGATTCAGAGCGGAGGCTAGTACAGCCCCGGTAATGATTCCAGTCAAGCCAAATCCTCCACCTACCCATCCGCCTCCAGACGTTATCGCACCGCGACCTCCGAACTGCAGCGAGTTCACATCTACATATTTCATTGTGGCGATCGGTTTCCATTGATTCTCGCTAAGAATGTAAATGGATATGTGTTCCGACGAAAACTCCAAGAGGCAGCGCATACCGACGCCGACTGAAAAACCGGATCCCCCTAATACGATACCGAAAACAACTCTACGTGAAAGATCTGGTTTGAGGTTCGAAGGAAGTGCCCGCGCGACATCGCCAAGTGAGAGTCGGGCTCCGTTCCACGCGTTCCATCCTCGAGACGCGCCGCAAGTAGGACATTGCACTGATTTGTTCCATGATTCTCGTGAAATGTGGATTGCGTCAGAGCACGAAGGACATCGTGCTATTACAGCTCGATAGCCACAGCCGAGGCACGCATAGTCAAAAGCTGACGCGCGACATAAGATGCCTGCACCACATCGCAAACAAAAAATGCATACAGTCTTGTGATGTACTAGCATTTGAGGCAAATCTTGATGGTAATACTCAGGAAGGGCGAATGCGGCAATTACCTCTTCTATAGCCGCTGGAAGATTGTTCGCAGATTCAGGGTTGGCCTCAATCCACTGTTTAATGAAAACGTACAAATCTTGTCTTACATAAGCGAAAGCTTCCTCCACAGAAAAACCGGCCTGACTAGCAGCGCCGATAAGCCTTAGCCAAACTTGCTCCCAACTGTCAGCTTTGCAAGAAGCTGCGAGGAACTCTGAGTGCAAGGCTGCCAAAACAGCTTGCTTCTCGCTCATAGCTATAGCCTCACACTCATCGCACCTGCCTGTGGTCGCGATAAAGGCGCGTAAGCTGAGGCCACCGGCTTTCTTTCCGCAAGATACGCATTGAGGCATGAGGAATTCCCATCATTTGATTTGTGATATCTGGTGTACATCGCCGAGTTTACTTTGAAATCCAGTGAGGATGAAACCCGACCGTAAGCAGTTGCTTGTTCAGTGGCCGACTGAAGGCTTTGTCACTGGTTTCCACAGCGCGGCGATTCGTCCACCGCCAAGCGATTGTACGAAGCTCATGACACCCATGTAGCCAAAGCCAAAGAAGAACAGCAGCAGAAAAGGTACGGTGCCCCACATCTTCATGCGCACCGCGTAAAGGATGGCCAACAGAAAGTAGATAGAGAAACTCAACTCGAGCAGCGGCAACAGACCGCGCTTGCGTTTGTACTTTTTGCGTTTCCAGGTTTCATCCTGGTTTTTCTCAACCTGGTATTTGGGAGTGCGCACAAATTCGCTCTTGATGCCAAACAATGCTTCGAGCACGGCGCGAGCATTTGAGAACGCCAGACCGATGCCCAGCGCCATCACCAAGGGCAAATGCAACAGACGCGGGGCACGCTTATCATCGAGATACCACACGGCCGTACCGTAAAACAGGAAGACCGAAATCGACGAGAAGAACAACAGCGGCAGGTCGATAATCATCAGGTGGTAAAACGGCTGGTTATAACGCACGAGCAACAAAGGAAACTGCAGAAAGCTCGCCACGATCATCAGTGGATAACTGATGTTGCCGGTGAGACGGAAAAACATTTCCAGCCTGACACGCATCGGCAGTTTTGAACGCCAGATGCGTGGATATAGTTTGATACCAACCTGCATAACGCCTTTTGCCCAACGCCGCTGCTGGGCCTTGAAGGCATTGATCTCAACCGGAATCTCCGCCGGCGCTTCTTCATCGAGCAGATAAATGAATTTCCAGCCCATCAGCTGCGCACGGAAGCTTAGATCGGTATCTTCCGTAAGCGTATCGTGTTGCCACCCACCGCTGAGCGCAATCGCGCGCCGCCGCCAAATGCCGGCCGTGCCGTTGAAGTTGAAGAATCCGCCGGTGCGGTTTCGGGTCGTTTGCTCAACTACAAAATGACCATCGAGCATGATGGTCTGAAGTCGAGTTAATAAATTGTAATTGCCGTTGATGTGCGACCAGCGCATCTGCGCACAACCGACCATGGGATCGGTGAAGTAGTCGACGAGTTTGCGCAGGCAATCGGGTTTGGGAACGAAGTCGGCATCGAAGATTGCCAGCAACTCGCCCTTCGCAGTCTTCATGCCGTTCTCGAGGGCGCCGGCTTTGAAGCCGGTGCGATCCAACCGATGAACGTACTCGATGTCAAAACCTTTCGCCCGATACTCGGCAACTGTCTGTTCAGCGAGCTTAACTGTTTCGTCAGTCGAATCGTCGAGGACCTGAATCTGAAGTTTGTCGTGCGGATATTCAAACTCGGATACGGCTTTCAGCAGCCGCTCGACGACATACATTTCGTTGAACAGCGGAAGCTGGACCGTAATGAACGGCAGTTCGGCTTCACTGAAAAAAGCTTTTGGTTTGGGAACGAATTTGCGGTAGCGCCAGAAGTCGACGACTTGCTTGATGCGATAACCACCGTAAATCGCAAGCACGCCAAGGATGGTGAAATAGAGAATCAGAATCGTCCAGTCGAAGCCATCGAGTTGGTAGAGCGGGCTGATATTTCCCCAGGTCTTGTTCGTCGTGTCATGGAAATAGCGCACGAAGAGCTCGGTGGGTGTGGGACCAAACGGTGGTTTCGTATCCTGAAAAAACATTATCAACTACTTCTAAAATATGGCAGCCATTCAGTCTTAAGCGCCGTTCCGGAGATTCCGGACGGCGCGCGCAGGGATTCTAACAAGTCAAGAGTCGAATGTCGAAAGTCGAAGGTCGACAGTCGAGTGTCGAATTACTTTAATGAAGGCATCTGTTTGGTGAGAATGAAGCCTGCCTTTGGAGTGCGGTGACTCGTCACCGCTTTTTGTAGGTTCGGCCGATTGCCTTGGAAGAAATCGGGCGAAAGCGGTAACAAGTTACTGCACTCCAAAGGCGGGCTTTCGACCTTCGACTTTCGACCTTCGACTCAGATCCGTCGGTGCGGGGCGCTGTAATCGCTGGGTGCGTTTGCAGCAAAGGTAGTGCGGGAGACTACTGGCTTTGTCGAGGCTGGAGACTTCTTCCACTCGCGCAGGCTCAGGTCAATGAGCCCCGGCATCACGTAGAAAACGGAAACGGCGCCAAGCAATGCTCCGGTAACGAATCGAGACGAATGAGTATTTTCCCACACGCCAAAGAAGGTCAGCGAAAAATCAATCGCGAGGGGTGCGGCGGCGACGAACAACCATTTGCGCGGCGGCGCGTCAGTCTGCCGCAGTGAGCGAACCAAAGGATAAAGGACGGTTGCAAACGCGAAGCCGGCGTACAAACCAGTGCAGCGAGAACAGACTGCAAATTTATGTGAGCCGATGAAGAATGAGCGGTCGGGTAGCTGATGGCAGACAAGACTAAAGGCCTGATAGATCGTCAAACCCCACCAGTGCCCGGCGTTAAGCGCAATCGGTGCGGCAACGATCAATGTTAAGACGGCAAGCGAACCCGCCGACGCCACCATCCACATTATCAATGGGCGACGCAGAGAGCCTGTTTGTGGGACGTAATTCATGTCCTGGGTCTTAGGTGTTTGTTCTTTGAAAAGACCAATCTCAAATCCGAAATCTGCAATCTAAAATCGAATCACGGTATCCGGCCCACCTTCGATATGCAGCGTGTCAACAAAACGAATATGCCGTGATTCTGTAGTCATGACGACTGAGTGAGTGCGCTTGCCCGCCCCAAAGAATCTGACGCCTTTCAGTAACGCGCCGTCCGTGACGCCCGTCGCCGCAAAGATAATCTTGCGCCCGGGAGCCAGATCGTTAGTGTCATAGATCTTATTGGCATCGTTGATACCCATCGACTGCAAGCGTTCCAACACTTGCTCCTTGGGTGGCACTTTATTTTTGTCGACGCCCAACTTATCAGGATCAAACACGAGTCGCGCCTGGATTTCTCCGTTGAGACACTTCATTGCCGCCGCGGTCAGCACGCCTTCAGGCGCGCCGCCAATTCCCACCAGGGCATGAATGTTGGTGCCCGCTACCGCGGCTGAGATGCCCGCCGACAAGTCGCCGTCACCAATCAGGCGGATGCGTGCTCCCGCTTCGCGAACATCCGAAATTAGTTTCTGGTGGCGGGAACGATCCAAAACAATTACTGTCAGATCCTCAACGTCACGGCCCAACCGTCTCGCAATGTTCTTCAGGTTGTCTTTTACCGGCGCATCGAGATCGACGACGCCGCGCGATGAAGGACCGACCACGATCTTGTCCATGTAGAGATCAGGAGCATTTAGTAAGCCGCCGCGCTCAGCTGCGGCCAAAACCGCAATGGCGTTGTTGGCGCCGAGTGCGCAAAGATTTGTTCCCTCCAGCGGATCGACCGCAATGTCCACTTCCGGACACGACTCCGCAAGGTCTTCGCTGACGCCATAACCACCACCGACTTCCTCACCGATGTAAAGCATCGGCGCTTCGTCGCGCTCGCCTTCCCCGATGACGATCCGGCCGCGCATTGGCACCGTATCCATCACTTCGCGCATCGCTTCCACCGCGACGTGGTCCGAGTATTTCCGATCGCCCTGGCCCATGGTTCGCGCCGCGGCAATCGCAGCGGCTTCACAAACGCGCAAGAAATCCAGAGACAGCTCGCGCTCTGTCTTTAACTCGTGGCCCATCACGTTTCAGTCTCCTGAGTCGGAAGTTTCCCTGGCAACGGCGTCCCTTGCCTCGCGTTCCCAGTTTGAAGAAGTGCGGAGTCATACTAACAGAGCGTCAGCGTTATTTGTAGTTTCGCAACTGTGATAATTCTGCTCCTTTCCTGGCCTGAAGACTCTATTGGCGTTTTTATTTATTTAGACGCGCTGGCGTCGGGTCAGCTAAACTCTGCGCGACATTAATTGTGCACGCTTTCGGGAGCCGCTTACGTTCCTGCTGATTCGTAGTGAATGCCTCAAGGAGAAGCGTTATGACCAAAACTTCAAAGCCGCTGGTGCTCGACTTGAGCGAAGTTGGGGCCGGAGACGTTGAACTGGTTGGCGGAAAATGCTCGAGCCTGGGCGAACTCTTTCGCGCTTTGGTGCCGAGAGGGGTGCGCGCCGTGGACGGTTTTGCTACCACCAGCGAAGCCTACCGGTTGTTGCTTGAGACAAACGGGCTGCGCGACCGTTTGCGCGAACTGCTTGACGGCCTCGATCATCACGACATCAACGCTTTGAACGCAGTCGGACGCCAGGCGCGCGCGCTCATGCTGGACACGCCATTGCCTGACAGCGTTAACGCGGCAATTCTCGACGCGTTCGCACGATTATGCTCGCGCCTTGGTCGTGTGCCGGAAGTTGCCGTGCGATCTTCGGCCACTGCCGAAGACTTGCCTGACGCTTCGTTCGCGGGACAACAGGACACGATTCTCAACGTGCGCGGCGAGGACCGTTTGATTGAGGCCTGCCATCGCTGCTTCGCTTCGCTGTGGACAGATCGCGCGATTTCTTATCGCGCCGCTCGTGGCTTCGATCATTTTGAGGTGGCACTCTCGATCGGAGTTCAGCCGATGGTGCGATCTGATCAAGCGTGTTCGGGAGTAATGTTTTCACTCGACACTGAATCAGGTTTTCGTGACGTAGTAGTTATCAATGGCGCCTGGGGACTGGGCGAAGCGATTGTGCAGGGCATGGCCACACCCGATGAATGGGTGGTTTTCAAACCCACTTTGAAAACGGGTGCGAGACCAATCGTCAGCCGTCGCCTCGGTGGCAAAGAGGTGAAGATGGTTTACGGTCTGGACAATCGCGGCACTCGCACGCGTGAGGTTGTCGAGGCGCAGCGCAGCCGCTTCTGTTTGGACGATTACGAAGTCCTGGAACTGGCGCGCTGGGCCTGCCTGATTGAGGAACACTATTCGACGCTCGCCGGACAACCGACGCCGATGGACATGGAATGGGCTAAAGACGGAAACACGGGCGAACTTTTCATTCTTCAGGCGCGACCGGAGACGGTGCACGCCACCAAACGTGAGAACTACATCGAGACCTACCGGCTAACGGGCGAGCATACTGAGCCGCTCGTGTCCGGCATTGCAGTCGGCGAGAAAATCAGTCATGGACGTGTTCACGTGCTCGCCGATCCGGACCACCTAGCCCAGTTCAAAGCCGGCGATGTGCTCGTAACTTCGATGACTGATCCTGCCTGGGAGCCCATCATGAAACGCGCCGCGGCGATCATCACAGACCGTGGTGGACGCACTTGCCATAGCGCAATCATCAGTCGTGAGCTGGGCTTGCCCTGCATCGTAGGCACTGGGACCGCGACGAAAGTTTTGCAAAGTGGAGCTGAAGTGACAGTGTCCTGCTCCGAAGGCGCGCACGGTAATGTTTACGAAGGACTGATCGACTTTGCCGTTGATCGTCGCGTGGTTGGCGACGAGCAAAGGCCTCGCACGCAGGTAATGATGAATGTGGGCGACCCTGATCATGCGTTTGCCGTCGCTTCTCTACCAAACGACGGCGTCGGTCTGGCGCGGCTCGAATTCATCATCAACAACCACATCGGCATTCATCCGATGGCACTGGTGCGTTACCCACATCTCGAGAATCCTGAGGTCGTAAAAGAAATTGAGCGCCGTCTGGGTGAAGAAGACCCACGCGACTTCTTCGTGCGTCGCTTGTCCGAGGGCATCGCCCGCATCGCCGCGGCGTTTTTCCCGAAGCCAGTGATCGTGCGCATGTCGGATTTCAAGTCTAACGAATACGCCATGCTGATCGGCGGCCAGGAATTTGAGCCTACGGAAGAAAATCCCATGCTCGGTTTTCGCGGAGCTTCACGTTATTACGATGAACGTTACCGCGAGGGCTTTGAGCTGGAGTGTCTGGCGCTTTCGCGCGTGCGCGATGATATGGGTCTGGTTAACGTTAAAGCGATGATCCCCTTCTGTCGCACCGTGGCTGAAGCCGAGCGCGTAGTGAAACTCATGGCGGACTTTGGCCTCAAACAGGGCGAAGCTGAATTGGAAATCTACGCCATGTGTGAGCTGCCGGCGAATGTAATTTATGCGGATGAATTCCTGCGCGTCTTTGATGGTTATTCAATCGGTTCAAACGATCTTACTCAACTAACGCTGGGCCTTGATCGCGATTCGGAAATGGTGGCGCACCTTTTCGATGAACGCGACGGCGCGGTCGAACGCATGGTTACGCTCGCCATCGAAGCAGCCCAACGAGCCGGCAAGAAGATTGGCATTTGCGGGCAGGCGCCGTCTGATTATCCGGAGTTTGCTCAGTTCCTTGTTGAGAAAGGCATCTCTTCGATCTCACTCAATCCTGATACAGTTTTACAGACTACTCACACTATCCTGATGGCCGAGTCTGCCGTGCCGGCGAAGAAGAATGGAACACAAGTGCAACCGGAAGCAGCGCCGGGCGTGTTGGCTCCAGTTTTAGCGCCGTTGTCGTAATTGTTATGTGGCTTGGCAAGACGTCGCGAGTTCGTTCAAACGTTGAATCGAAATCCGAATCAGACCAATCTTAGAGCGTTAACCTACTGGCGCGGTTGATCAAAGATCGTTAGAATGCTGCGGCATCGGGCATAGGCCTCATCCTGTCGGGGGAACAACATTTAGATGGCAACCTTACTAATCGTGGATGACGACAACTTGATTCGCGATACGCTTCATGAACTGTTGTCAGCGTCGCACGAATGTCACACCGCCGATCGCGCGGAACAAGCTTTGGCTTATCTCGATATTGAAACTTACGACGTGGTCCTGACCGACATTTCCATGCCCGGACTTAGCGGGCGTCAATTGCTCGACTATATTCGCGCCAAGCATGCCGATACGCCGGTCATCGTCATCTCCGGGATGTCTAACGAAGCGGATGCGAAAGAACTGATCGAAGCTGGAGCGTTCGCCTATTTTGCCAAGCCTTTCAATCTGGATGACGTCGAGACCGCCGTTGTCCAGGCCATAGCGCACCGCCACCAGTCCTCAGGTTCAACGCAAAACTGACGGTTCTGCGATTGCCTTGCGATTAGTCATTTCCCCTGGTTGGACTCAGAACAAACTACCGAGTTTGACGAATTTCTGGTGAAGGTATAACTTGTCATAACCCATAGCCCAGACAAACCAACACACCTGAGGTATCCCAATGAAATTCTTTCATTTTGTAGCGATCTCGATCCTCGTAGCTCTGTGCATTTTTACGCCACCGGCCGCCACTGCCGGGAACAGCGGCCCCTCGGCCAATGGCGATTTTGAATTCATTCTCGATGACGGTGTCGCAAGAACGGTGGAGTTCAGCGCTCGAAATCAGAACAATGGAAAAACCCATGGTGAAATGACGTTCACTGATCCGGTCGGCGTCGATCCTGAAACCAGTAGCGGACCCTTCATTGTCAAAGCGACTTTTGATTGTCTGACTGTCAAGGGCAATAAGGCGGTAATGAGCGGGGCAATCAGTTCAGCGACTGATCCGGCACTTGTTGGCCACCGCGTCCTGCTGGTTGTGGAGGATAGTGGCGAAGGTGTGAATGTCACTGAACCTGACAAACTAACCTGGGGTGTTTACGAGCTTGCCAATCGAACCTGGATCCCGTCGGACGCTGAAGTGCCGGGCGACACTGGCTTCCTGCTTGACTGGATCGCAACCGATGCCGAGCGAGAGGACGATCCGGGAATACCGTCGCGCAGAGATGAGACGATAGGTTGCCAAACCTTTTCACTGTCGTCGTATGCATTCACAAACGTGAATCACGGTCAGGGAAATATTCAGGTTCGACCGTAAACTAAAACTTTCAAGCCTAACTAAGCTGACGCTGTCCCTGAGGATTCCGCAGGTTTCCACGGGGGCAGCGTTTTGCGTGCGGCCTTCTCTTTCTTCAAGCCGAGCGCCCAGTCGGCCTGCATTAGCGTGTGAATGTCGCGCGTTCCCTCGTAGATGATGGCGGCTTTGCAGTTTCGAAGATAACGCTCGACCGGATAATCGTTTGAATAACCATTAGCGCCGTGCACTTCAATTGCCATCGAAGCGGCTTTTTCACTGCGGGTAGTCGCCTGCCATTTCGCCAGACTGGTGGCGCGGGCGTTAGGCTGACCGGTGTTTTTTAGATAACCCGCGCGCAACCAGAGCAGATGCGTCATCTGGTAATCCGATTCCATCTCTGCAATCTTTTGTTTGACTAACTGATGATTGGCGATCTTAGTGCCAAACGTTTCGCGCTCGAGCGCATAAGCAACTGACGCGTCGCGCGACGCGCGAATGACGCCGGTCGCTCCGGCGGCGACGGTATAACGACCCTGCTCGAGTGCGAACATCGCAATCTTGAAACCCTCGCCTTCTTCACCCACTCGGTTAGCCACCGGCACACGTACATCCTGCAGCGAAAAATAACCTGTGTTGCCGGCGCGAATTCCGAGTTTGCCGTGAATCGTGCCGGAGGTGAAACCCTTCATGCTGCGCTCCACAATGAAGCAGGACATGCCGCTGTGATCACGTTGGCGACGCTTTTCTTCATCAGTCCAACAGAAAAACAAAAAGTTGTCGGCCGTGTCAGCGAGACTGATCCACATCTTCTCACCATTCAGGATGTACTCGTCGCCTTCTCGACGCGCGGTTGAGCGAGAACCAACAACATCAGAACCAGCGCCCGGTTCAGTCAAACCGTAGGTAGCAAGCTTCTCACCCTTCGCCTGTGGCACCAGGTACTTTTGTTTCTGTTCTTCACTTCCCCAGGTGTACAGCGTTAGCGAATTCAAGCCGGTGTGAACTGACATGGCCACCCGCAGAAACGTGTCAACGGCTTCCAACTCCTCACAAACGAGGCCGAGCGAAATGTAATCGAAGCCGGCGCCGCCATATTCCTCGGGAATGCAGACGCCCAGGAGGTTCAGCGCCGCCATTTTTTCAAATACGGAGCGCTCGAAATGCTGTTTCTCATCCCACTCTTTAATGTGCGGAGCAATCTCTTTCTGGGCAAACTCACGCACCGTTTGCACCAGCGCCTTATGATCTTCGGTCAGCTCAAATTCAATCATGGGTATATCTCTCTCAATCAAGGGTTGGAAAATGACCGGACATCTTAACTATGTCCAACGTCGAACGTCCAATGTCCAACGTCCGCCGGAAGTCGAACGTCCAATGTCCAAAGTCCAACGTCCGCTTAAGTCCGACGTCGAACGTCTAATGTCCAACGTCAGTCGGAAGTCGAGTAGTTCCTTTGGCGAGCGCTTAATGGAAACGGGCATCTTTCGGTTGCGGACGTTGGACATGGACGTTGGACATTGGACTTTTCGTTTGCGATGATCGCGGCAATATGAGTGAATCCGAAAATCTACCGTTCAATTTTGGCGGCCTCGATGAAGAGATGGCTGATTTCGAGGGCGCGAAGGTGCTGATTTGGCCCGTGCCATTTGAAAAAACCGTAAGCTATGGAGTCGGAACCAAGGATGGGCCGCAGGCAATCATCGACGCGTCTCGTAATATGGAACTATATGACGAAGAGGTTGGCGGTGAGACAGCGACGATCGGTATTCACACTCTTCCAGCTATCGATGCAGATCGTGAAGCTGATGAAATGATGCCCGTCCTGCATGATGAGGCAGAACGGCTACTCAAATCGGGTAAGTTCATCTGCATGTTGGGTGGGGAACATTCCATTTCCGGACCAGTAATCAAGGCACATAAAGAGTTATATCCAAATCTCTCCGTTCTGCAGATCGACGCTCACGCGGACCTGCGCGATCAATACGACGGCACTCCGCATAGTCATGCCTCGATCATGCGCCGGGTAGTGGAGTTCTGTCCGGCTGTGCAGGTCGGCATTCGTTCATTGTCTGCTGACGAGGCGCGCGCGATCCCGTCGCTGCCGACCAAAGTGTTTTACGCCAAAGACATCGTGGGGCAGACAGCCTGGATACCGGAAGCCGTTGATAGTCTCACCGAGGATGTTTACCTGACCATAGACGTCGATGGGTTTGACCCAAGCTTGATACCGACGACGGGAACGCCGGAGCCCGGAGGGTTAATGTGGTATGACGTGGTGTCGTTGATTAAGCTAACCGCCGCGAAGAAGCGGATCGTCGGCATGGACGTGACGGAACTCTCAACCGCTCCGGGAAACAATTCGCCGAGCTTCCTGACAGCCAAGCTCATCTACAAAACTTTGGGCTACATCTTTGGCGATCAAGTTCCGAAGGTCTAGCAGCGGATTGACTCGGATGAATTGGTTTTCAAAAAGTTGTTCAAGCAACAGAGTCTCAGGGTCAGGAAGGCGGACTTGCCCCCGCTTTCACAGATTAGGATTGTCAAAGCAGCGGGCGCAAGCGCCCTTCCCAACCTTGAGCCTGCTTAGCTTGCACGGTTTATCTGCGTTCATCCGCGGCTAATATTTCTGCCGCCGCCTTTTGTGCTTGTTGCAAATTGCGCACCTGCCCGTCCAGTTGCATTTCATAAACTGCCTTCGTGATTTCTCCGATCCGTGGGCCGGGTTCGAGGCCCAGCTCAAGCAAATGACGACCTAACAAAATCGGCGCGGGCGGTTGGCGTTCCACCTCCAATTCTCTGGAACGTTTGATGAACCACTCCTGCGCGTCAGCGTTGAACCACTTTTCCGGCGGCACATCTTCCGCGTTTCGTCCCAGCGAATCAGCTTTCGCCACCCGATACAGCAAATCCAACTCACACTTGCGCGCCAGCCTTCGAAAGGCGCCATCTCCAACTTCGTTTTGCTTCTTGAAAAACTCGCCCGGCTTTAAGTGATCGCGGACCAACGCGATGACTTGTCCGCGAACGTCGTAGCCATCGAGGCTGTGAATATTGAGTCGATCCAAAAAGCTTTCGGTCGGCGCCACTCCCGCTTCTTCGTGACCGCGCGAACGCGTATGTCCCTCGACAAACTCAGTAGTGGCTGGTTTGCCAAAATCATGAGCGACGGCAGCCAGCATTACTGCAACCTGCTTCGCGGGCGGCAAGTCGTCGATCAACTCGCGGGCGCGATCGGCCACCAGCAACGTGTGACGGAAGACATCGCCTTCGGGGTGCCATTCCGGATCTTGTTTTACGTCGATGAGGGCCGCAATCTCGGGAAAAAGTTGATCGAGAACGCCGAGCTCTCGCAGCCACCGCAAACCCAATGAAGGCTGGCGCGAGCGTAATAGAAGCTTTTCGAATTCTCCCCAAATGCGTTCAGACGGCAAGTCAGAGAGATCGATCCGGCGGCAGAGCGCAATCGTGTCGGGATGAATTTTGAAGTCGAAGCGGGCTGCCAGCTGGGCAGCGCGCAAAACTCGCAGACTATCTTCTCCAAACCGTTCGGCTGAAACTGCGCGCAGAACCCTGGCAGCAAGATCGGTTTGGCCGTCAAACGGATCAATAACTTCGCCAGTCAGCGGATCTTTCAGGATGGCGTTTACGCTGAAGTCTCGACGGCTGGCCGCTTCCTCGAAAGTCATCGAGGGATCGCCGGCAATGAAGAACGCGCGATGACCGCGGCCTAAGTTTCGCTCGCGACGCGGCAAAGAAACATCAAGGTCGGGTCCGAGCTTGTAGACCGTGAACGCTTCACCGACGACATTGACTGGACCAAACTGATCGAGCAGAGTTCGCAATCGCTGGGGTTCAATTCCGTAGACTTCAAGGTCCCAATCTTTCGGTTCCAGGTTGAGCAGCAAATCGCGCACACACCCGCCCACCAGCATGGCGCGGCCACCGGCATCGCGCACAGCCTGGGCCAACTGCATAACTTTTTCAGGGATTACTGACATCGGAGTTCACTCAAGCGGTTCAGAGTACAAGCTTCAGCTTGCAGTTGTCTAAACAAAACCAACCTGAAGCTTGTACTCTGAACTGCTTGAGCGATAGCGTTGAAATCTGGAATTATTCGTCGGGTGATTCGACGACGATTTGGACGCCGCGTGTGGAGGGTATGCAACTAATGATTTGCGCGCGGTCAATTTTGGTCAGGTCCGACCCGGCAGCGTGCCAGAGCTTGACCCAGAAAGTGCGCGTGTCGCCGTGAATAGCGAAAGTCGAACCATCGTTCATTACCGCCACCGGCTCGGCGATGGTGCCGTCTCGCAATTCTTCCAGCAACTCCGGCACGAATGGTTTGAATTGTTCAAACTGAACGAGGACATCCCGATCCGCAATCTCGGCAGGCGGCAACTCTACCGGCTCGTCCGATTCCAGCAGCAAGCGCGTCTCAGTTTGCAAGTTTCTTTTCTTAACTACGGGCATAAATCATTCGTCTAAGGTCGAACGTCATTCAAGCAGTTCAGAGTACAAGCTTCAGCTTGCTCGTGTTCAGAAAATACAACCTAAAGGTTGGACTCTGAACTGCTAGAGTGACGTTCGACGTTGCACTGTCTTCACAATCTTTTTAAGAGGTGTTCTTTAAGTCCCGCGATTGGTATCCGTTCCTGTTCCCACGTATCGCGATCGCGCACTGTGACAGCCTCGTCTTCAAGTGACTGATGATCGACAGTTATACAAAATGGCGTTCCGATTTCATCCTGGCGCGCGTAAAGTTTGCCAATCCCGCCCGTGTCGTCATAAACGGCGCGCAACGACGGCTGCAGCGAGCTTTTAATCGATCTAGCCAGCCCGACAATCTCGGGTTTGTTTTTTGCTAGTGGCAAGATCGCTGCTTTGATTGGCGCCAGCGACGGCGCCAGCTTCAGGATAACGCGCGTCTCGCCTTTGTCGTTTGTCTTTTCCGAATATGCATCCATCAACACTGCCAGGACAGTGCGATTAACACCCGCTGCGGGTTCGATGACATACGGATAAAGACGCTCTTTGTTGGCTTCGTCGAAATACGAAAGGTCGTCAGTTGAATCCGGATTCAGCCGTTTCCCTTCCGCGTCTTCCGGTTTCTTTGAATGCGTTTTCAAATCGAAGTCGGTGCGATTGGCGATACCCATTAACTCGTCCCACTGCCGTTCTTCTTCGTCTCGTTCAGGGAAGAAACGATATTGAATGTCCACTGTTCGCTTGGCGTAGTGGGCCAGTTCTTCTTTCGGTTGTTCATAGAGTCGCAGATTGTCACCGGAAATTCCCAGGCGTGTGAACCATTGATAACAGGCATCGATCCATTCCTGATGCGACTGCTCATCCTCACCCGGCTTAACGAAGTATTCCATCTCCATCTGCTCAAACTCTCGCGTGCGGAAAATGAAATTCCCGGGCGTCACTTCGTTGCGAAAAGATTTTCCAATCTGCGCCACGCCAAAAGGCAGCTTGCGACGGCTGGTCGTCAGTACGTTTAGAAAGTTGATGAAAATTCCCTGCGCAGTTTCCGGCCGCAGGTAAACAAGCGATGACGGATCATCTTCCGCGGTAGCCCCCACGTGCGTTTGAAACATGAGGTTAAACGGACGCGGGTCGGTTAGATTTTTCGAACCGCAGTTCGGACACTTGCCATCGACCAGCTTATCGGCACGTAAACGGGTATTACATTCGCGACAATCGACCAGGGGATCGCTGAACGTGTCTTCGTGTCCGCTGTACTTCCAAACGAGCCGGTTCAGGATGATCGACGAATCGAGACCCTCGATATCGTCTCGTTCATAAACCATCCAGCGCCACCATGCCTGCTTTACGTTGTTGCAGAGTTCGACACCGAGCGGGCCGTAGTCCCAGGCGCTGCCCAAACCGCCGTAAATTTCCGATGAAGGAAAAACAAACCCACGCCGCTTGGCAAGGGAGACTATCGTTTCGATATTAGGAGCGGTCATAAGAAAGTGAATCGTAAATGGTAAATCGTAGATAGTGTATCTCGCGTCACAGTCGGACTGAGGTTAGACCTGGATGCCATTTGCACTCCTATTTACGATTTACGATTTACTAGTCGCTAACAAAAGAGGAGCACCGGTGCGCTCCTCTTGATTCTCTAATTCAATTCGATTGTTGAGCGTCACTTCGACGGCGTCTGCACGTTGACATCAATTTTCTGCGTGCCACCGCCGCCAAACAATCTTCCTCTAAAAGCAAACAGTACAACCAAAACAATGATCACGAAAATCACCAGGACAGCCACCACACCGGCGCTGCCCCCACCACCATTATCGTCTCCCATGAATAACCTCCTCCTGTTTGTAAGGGGGGTCGGGTAATTGATTCAGGGGGAATGCATGATTGTTAACACAACGATAAGCACGCGTCAAACGAATGTTGGGAACTCAAGGAATGGCTCGCAGATAGTTTCCCTTTGGAAGGGGAATGAGGCGAAGGGCTTAGAGCGCGCTAGACCCTCTCCCTTTGTCCCTCTCCCAATGGGAGAGGGAAAAGCAAAAAGGAGACGAGACTGGGGTCTCAATCTCCTTTCCGGGTTTGGCGCTGTAATAGTCCGGCGCGTTAGTTTCGTCTGCGACCGCGTCGTCTTGGCGTAGTGCTGGGAGCGGGTCTCACATCGCCCGCCTGCACTGTTGGCGTTGGCTGCGGTGGCGTCGCGCCGCTGGGAATGACCCACAGCTCCACGCAGTCTTCTTCACGGAAGCCACCATTGATGACTGTGATTCGAGACTGGTCGATGCCGCGTTGCCCTACCAGGTAATCGCGGGCTCGGGCGCCAAGCAGATCGGCCTGGCCGATTCGGCTGGTGCGACCACCATAAGCGATGACGTAGGTCGTCGTTGAAGGATCGTTTTGCAGTTCAACAGCGAGGTTGTCGAGTCGCGCTTTTTGATCGTCGAACGAACAGCTGCAGCAAACGTCAAACTGGCGCGATGGCGTTTCCCGGCGCTCGGGCACTCGAACCTGACTCGAGGCCGTAGCGGTTTGCCGGCAGGCTGCCTCGCCGGAACCATCATCAACCACCAGGTTCGCTGTTACGCGTTGCCCACCAAGGCCGGTTGAATCAACCGTCAGCTTATTGTCGGCACTTGAAAGTATCTTCGCGTCACGTGGACTCACTTCCCAGGTGTAGTTAAGCGGGGCAGTGCCACTGTAAGCAGTGTCGGCGGTAAACGTGATCACATCGCCCTCATTAACTTCAGCGTCAACTGAAAGACTGACTGGATAAGGGCACGGTGAAGTTACTACTGGAGCAGGCCGGAAATTGATTGCGACGCACTTAATACGACCAGCTGCGAGATCAATTTCGCGAGTCCATCTTTGTCCACTGGGTAAAGTGACCACGATTGTATGCAGGCCAGGATCGCGATCGAAGGTGCGGTAATCAGTGGTGGTTACACCCTCAGCTCTGCCGTCAATCTCTATCGGCAGTCCGCCTGGAGTGCTAAGAATCTTTATCGATCCATACTTCGCCAGTTTCTTTTTCTTGGCATAAGCGGTTGATGCGGGATGGGCGAGGCAAAAAGTTAAAGCCAGGAAAGCAGCGAAGGCGAGCTTGCCGTAGTTTCGGGGTTTGCTAAGTGTTGCTTTCAACATTTGATTAGCCCTCCTCCGTGTTCTGCAACTGGCTTTCCAGTTTGCCTCTGGCATAACGACGGCGCAAGCCGGCGCCAAACGCTGCCAGACCGGTACCGAACAACAATAGCGAAGCAGGTTCAGGAATCTCCGGCGTGCCTGGTGGCGTCGCGGGCGGAGTCGGAGTTTCGCAGTCGTCGCAACCGTGCAGGAAGAAGAACGGAATCGCTGCTAAGAAAAGCAAAGGCCATTTGGGAAATCCACCACCGGGCACGGTGATCTCACCGCAGTCGCAAATGGTGCCTTCCACGTCTCCCTGATCCACGACGTCAACGCCGCCTTGCGGGTCGGCACTGACGGCAACACCGGCCAGGAGCGTATCGGCCGAATCGCCGGTGACAACGTCCGGCGTGGTTGCGTCAGGGATTTCGGAAATCTCTCCGGCGGCGGACTGTTCTGCCGAGGTTGCAACCGGTGAAGGGCCTTCACCTTCCTCGATTGAAGAATTTACAGTTTGAGAAACACCGCGAAGCCGAAGCTCGGGAGGATTTTGGTAGCTGCCCATAACCTGTATCACCTCGCGAATTGCCACCGGTGCCGCGTGCGTGGGCACTCCTGACAGAAGCAAGATGGCGAGGATTGCAGCCGTGGGGCGAAATGCTCGACTCATCATCGGATTGAAGTTCCTCCTCGTATTCTTTCCTGGCTGCTCAGCCGGAAAGTGTTTGCACCGTTTAAACTTTTGACCGTCGCGTTCCAGCCAGTAGATCCGTTAATTTGGCCGAAACTCTTTGACGGTTTCGCTGGTTGATAGGGAAAGATGCCTAATCAAGAAGGGATTCCAATTTCACGACGGCATCAGACGGTTCTAAACTGAATAAAGAATTAGGTTTGCGGCTCACGCCCGTGGTCCATTATGAGACTCTGGAAGCTAACTCTGGCCTTCAGGGCCGTTCCAGATTGGAATCAGACATCCGTCTAACTGGATAAAGTTCTAATGCAAGCTGTATCGCAATGAACAAAAAAAGCCCGCTCGGAAGCGGGCCTCTTTTGAACCACGTATGGTTGGTTTTATTCAGCGTCGTGAGCGCTTACTGAGTCGCTCGCGCCTGCCGCTTCTGCTTTCCGGTCTTCATCTCGCAGCACCGCTTTTCGCGAAAGCTTGATCTTGTTGCCTTCTTTGCCGATGCATTTGACCAGAATTTGTTGGCCTTCCTTCAATTCATCACGAACGTCCTTGACTCGACGATCAGCGATTTCCGAAATGTGGAGCAGGCCGTCAGTTCCCGGGAAGATTTCTACGAAAGCGCCGAAATCAACAATCCGCGAAACTGTTCCCAGGTAGGTTTGGCCAATCTCCGCTTCAGCGGTGATGCCGCGTATGCGCGCCACTGCCGCTTCCGCAGCTTCACCACTCGCCGTGGCTATTGAAATCGTGCCATCGTCGGAAACGTCGATCTTCGCACCAGTCTCTTCTACCAGCGCGCGGATCATCTTCCCGCCTGGTCCGATGACGTCGCGAATCTTGTCCGGGTTAATTTTGATCTGGATGATTCTGGGCGCGTGGGCCGAGATGTCGGGCCGTGGCTCGGCGATCGCCTGCTCCATGACGCTCAGAATATAGAGACGACCTTTTCGCGCTTGCTCGAGAGCTTCGGCCATGATCTGCGCATTGATGCCGCCGATCTTGATGTCCATCTGCAGCGCCGTGATTCCTTCTTTTGTTCCAGTGACTTTAAAGTCCATGTCGCCGTAGTGGTCTTCCGCCCCGGCGATATCAGTCAGGATCGCGTACTTGTTACCCTCCATTACCAGTCCCATGGCAACGCCCGCAACTGGAGCTTTCAACGGCACGCCCGCGTCCATCAGCGACAGAATACCGCCGCACACGCTCGCCATTGAGGATGAACCGTTCGACTCAGTAATGTCCGAAACGATTCGCAGCGTGTAGGGGAAAACTGATTCGTCCGGCAACACTGGTTCGATC
>JADMIO010690402.1_pt1 | contig 22084 bp, 21 predicted proteins | sample 8958161 | NCBI WGS metagenome assembly JADMIO01 (sample SAMN16585339, study PRJNA669376) | soil metagenome | isolation source: Crop rotation soil | place: USA: Cullars Rotation, Alabama | collected 2011
TACCAACCGATACTCCACTTTCGGGCACAACATCAACACCAACACCTGGGGCGACGCCAACGCCAACTATGGGTGGTGCCGGTGCGACCCCAACGCCCACAGCCACCGCAAGCGCCCCGGGTTGCGGCGGAACTCTTCATAAGGGTTTTTGTTTCTATGTGAGTAAACGAGGTGAAAGTTGCGCCGACGTCTGTGGCGGCGGTAACTACGATGCCCAGGCAACAGCCTATGCCGCAGCCAACATCGGTAACTGCTCGGAAGTGAGCCGTGCACTTGATTACAGCGGCAGTGTTGAGACCTCGACTCGTTGCGTTGCGCCGGCAACACAAATGGGCTGTCATGTTTATATTTACCCAACGCTAAATAACGAAAAACACGTGACCTGGTGCAGCTCCGGGGTAACCATGGGCAGCAAGTTCGACGGCGGTGATTACTACGCCCGCCGTTTTTGTGGATGCCTCAAATAGGCCTTAGGTTAGGTTTTTTTACAAACAGTCTCCATTTATTACCTTGAAAAGCCGCCAAAAACCGCGTTACTATAGGCCATATCTTCCCCTAAGATTATGTGAAGGAGCTTATATGAGCGAAGTGTTGGTAGTAGCCAGTAAAGTAAAAAAGTACATTAAAGATAAAGGCCAAATGAATACCTCGGCGGCCGTAATGGAATTTCTTACCAAGATCGTTATGCGCGAGTGCGATAAGGCCATGGAAGCTGCACGGAACGATAAACGTAAGACCGTGATGGACCGGGACTTTTCCGTCTAGAACACATTTAACCCATTGAAATTAAAGACTTAGTTACCAGACCTAAGGTTTTTAGGTAGTTAACCGACAGGGGCTATGAGGGTATTACCTTCGAGGACCCAATGGCCCAGTCGTCTCGACAACTTAAAGAATTCCTTGGTGATCGCTACGTGCTCATTATCGACCCGGCGACCCATTCGCGCGATTCGTTAAAGCGCTTTCTGGCCAATCTCCACGTCAAAAATATCAAAGTCGCTTCCTCGGCGGAAGATGCCCGTCGGGAGCTCATTACCACCAAGATCGGTTTCTTCATTTGCGAGTGGTTGCTACCGGATAAAAACGGCTTGGAACTCTGCCGCTTCCTGCGAACCAAGAAAGGCCACGAGCAGACTCCCTTTCTACTACTAACCAGTGAGGATCTGCGTAAGGATGTCATGCTGGCCAGTGAAGCGGGCATCAACGGTTACCTTCTTAAGCCGTTTTCTTACGATGAGTTCTGTGCGCAGATGCTGCACATTGTCAAAGCCATCCAAAATCCCTCCCAGGTCAATCTCATGCTCGATGCGGCCAAACTCTCACTTGGTACCGGTGATCTGGAACAGGCAGAGGAGCTTTTTAAAGAATCGCTTGATATGCGCCCTGATTCGGCGCGAGCCTTGGTGGGCATGGCTACTATCGATAAAGCTCGCAATGATAAAGACGCCGCCATTCAAAAGTACGAACTAGCGATCACGGTCAATCCGGATTACATCGAAGCTTACAATCTCTTGCTGGATTTGTACGATGACGCGGAGAAATTCGATAAAATGATGGAAATAGCCGAGAAGGCTCACACCATCAGCCCCGACAATCCTCGCTACACATTGATACTGGCCAAATCCTATTTAGACCTGAACCGTCTCGAAGATTCGGAACAGTATTTCCGGAAAACCTTGCTGCTATCGCCGCGGTTATCGGAAGCCTACAAGGGCTTAGGAACAGTCTATTATGAAAAGAAAGAGTTCGATAAAGCTATCAAACAATTCAAAAAAGCTTTGGACATTACCCCCGCCGATATCGCCCTCCTTAACTCGCTTGGTTTGACCTATGTGCGTAAGGGATTTGTCGTGCAAGGGATCGATTACTACAAATTGGCGCTTAAAATCGACACCATGGACTGGCGTATCCTCTTCAATATTGGCTGCGCTTACGAAAAATTAGGCAATAACGCCCTGGCTATGGAACACTTCGAGCGGGCCATCGAAATAAATCCGCAACTCGAGAAGGCCAAACGCCGTATCGAGTGGATCAAACGAACCACCAAAAAAATTAGCTAATTCCATACTAAATATTGAAATTTAAGAGCGTTTGGGGCTATTCTGTGCACCTTAATAGCTACTTTTATCTTTATAAATATAGGAGTTACTTCATGAATCTCGCGCAACTGGAAACGACCGCCAAGGCTTTAGTGGCACCCGGTAAAGGGATCTTAGCCGCTGACGAAAGTACCGGCACCATCGCCAAGCGTTTTAAATCTATCCAGATCGAGAACACTGAAGATAACCGCCGCGCTTACCGCGATATGCTTTTTACCGCTAAAGGTGCCGCTGACTTTATCAGTGGTGTGATTCTCTATGACGAGACTATTCGTCAAAAAGGCTTAAACGGTAAGACGTTTGTTGCAGTCCTAAATGATCAAAGCATTATTCCGGGCATTAAGGTGGACTTAGGTGCCAAGCCCCTTGCCAACTCTCCGGAAGAAATGATCACCGAAGGTTTAGACGGACTAAGAGAGCGTTTAAAAGAATACTGGGATCTGGGCGCTCGTTTTGCAAAATGGCGTGCAGTGATCAATATTGGTAAAGATATTCCCACAGGTTACTCCATTCACGCTAATGCGGACGCCTTGGCTCGTTACGCCGCCCTATGCCAAGAAACCAATATTGTACCCATCGTTGAGCCAGAAGTGATTATGGATGGCAATCATACCGTTGAGCGCTGCTACGAGGTTACGGAAAAAACGCTACGCCATGTTTTCGCAGCATTGAATCATCATCGGGTAGCTTTAAGCGGCATACTTCTAAAACCTAATATGGTGGTCTCCGGCACCGAATGTTCTAAGCAAGCTAGTGTGAAAGAAGTCGCCGAGCTGACTTTAAAATGTTTTAGAAATACTGTTCCCGCAGAAGTTCCTGGTATTGTCTTCCTTTCCGGGGGCCAGTCGGACGAATTAGCGACAGCGCATCTCAACGCCATGAATCAAAGCCAGACTCCTAAACCTTGGCGCTTAAGCTTCTCCTACGGACGCGCTTTACAGGCACCCTCGCTAAAAGCCTGGGGCGGCCGCAAAGAAAATGTCGCACGGGGACAGCAGGCCTATTTCAACCGCGCTAAATTTAATAGTGCAGCGACTTACGGCAAATACTCTAGCTCTATGGAAAACGATATCTAAGCAAAGAAAAGGGGGCTGACCCCCTTTTTAGATGTCGAATTTTATGCCTTGCGCTAGTGGCAGGTCAGTTCCGTAATTAATTGTATTGGTTTGGCGGCGCATGTAAGCCTTCCACGCATCCGAGCCAGATTCGCGACCACCACCGGTTTCTTTTTCGCCACCGAAAGCACCACCAATTTCTGCACCGGAAGTGCCAATATTAACGTTGGCAATACCGCAATCGGAACCTTCTGGCGATAAGAACGCTTCGGCTTCCCGCAAATTATTTGTGAAGATGGCCGAGCTTAGGCCCTGTTTCACATTGTTTTGCTGGGCGATGGCAGTTTTAACATCGCCGCTATACTTGAGCAGATAAAGAATGGGTGCAAAAGTTTCTTCCTGAACCGTTGGCATATCGTTGCGGGCTTCCACAATCGCCGGCATCACGTAACAACCGGATTCGTAGCCAGCACCTTTTAGCACTTCGCCACCGAAAATGAGTTGACCACCTTCGGCTCGCACCTTAGTGAGGGCTTCCTGCATCATGTTCACCGCGTCTTTATCGATAAGGGGACCCACATGATTCGCAGCATCGAGCGGGTTACCCACGCGCAGTCCTTTGTAGGCCTTCAGCAAGGTTTCCTTAACGCGCGGATAGAGCGATTCATGAATGATAAGTCGACGCGTGGTGGTGCAACGCTGGCCAGCGGTACCCACTGCGCCAAAAACAATTCCTGGTATCGCCATTTTTAGATCGGCTTCTGGCGATAAAATAATGGCGTTATTGCCACCGAGTTCCAAAATCGAGCGGCCAAGCCGCGCGCCGACAACGGCACCGACGCGTTTGCCCATGCGGGTGGATCCGGTTGCAGAAATAAGGGGAATGCGGTGATCGGCTATAAACGTTTCGCCGATGGTTTTAACATCGCCCACTATCATACTCATGACGCCTTCGGGAACTTTGTTAGCGCGTAGAACATCAGCGATAATGTGAAAACAAGCCACGGCCGTAAGGGGAGTCTTTTCCGAGGGCTTCCAAATACTAACATTGCCGCACACGGCCGCAATCATTGAGTTCCATGACCACACCGCAACCGGGAAGTTAAAGGCCGAGATAATGCCCACAAGCCCAATGGGATGCCACTGCTCATACATTCGGTGTCGGGCGCGCTCGGAGTGCATAGTGAGTCCGTAAAGTTGGCGCGAAAGGCCAACGGCGAAATCACAGATATCGATCATCTCTTGAACTTCACCCAGACCTTCTTGGAGAGATTTGCCCATTTCAAAGGACACGAGCTTACCAAGTGGTTCTTTGTACTCGCGCAACTTATCGCCCATTTGGCGGACTATTTCACCGCGTTTAGGCGCTGGAACTTGTCGCCAGTAGGTGAGGGCTTCCTCAGCGCAACTTATCACCTGTTCGTAATCTTTGGTCGAAGCTTTGCCGATCTTACCGATTTCGCTGCCGTTCACTGGCGAAAACGAGGTGAAGGTGCCGCTAGCGTCGCTGCCAAAGGACTCTAAACCAGTACAAGCCGGTTTGCTGAGCGGACCAATGCCTAGTTCTTTTAGAAAATCAAACGCAGAATTTTTATTCATGGGTGTCCAGACTATTCGGGAAATTGGGTACCGTCGGTATTAGCTTTGCCTAAATCGACTTCCACTAGTTCGGCTTCACGGAAGTCGGCCTGACTTAAGTTAGCACGTTTAAGTTTAGTTTTATAAAGCCGCGCACCACGTAAGTTAGCGCCGCTGAAATCAGCACCGGTGAAATTGGATCCCGAAAGATCCGCCTGCGAGAGATCAGCATCAGCAAGGGTTGCGCCACTTAAGTTCACGCCGGTTAAATCATAACCGCTTAGTTTGGCACCTTTTAAATTGGCCCGGCCACCTTGAATGCTTTTGCGCGGATCAAGTACGGAATCGAGCCACCGCTGATGTTCGCCGATGACGCGTTTTAACGATTCGGGCGAGTCTATTTGTACAGGTTGCGACACGATGATCTCAGGCGGACCCTTTTTAACGGGTTCGGCTTCAGCTTCAGCAACAGGTGCCGCGAGTTGCCCTTCTTCATCAAGCTCTTCATCTGGTTGAATGGTGATGTCAGCCATACCCTGGTCCTCACAAAATAATTTGGCCAATTCTAACAAAAAAAGATGGCACGGAGCCATCATTGTTTTGCTCCGTGCCACTAATCCTTAAGGTTTAATTCACTTTAATCTTTTGAACGCGGGTTTGGGCTTCAGGGGCTTTAGGTAGGGTAACTTTTAAGACACCATTCTTGAAGCTAGCGCTAATATTGTCGCGCTGTATTTCGGCAGGGATGTGGATAGTTCTTTCGAACTGCCCAAAGCTCCGCTGTTCAAAGTACCAGTTACTTTCCTTATCTGTTTCTTTATGTTCCTTTTGTCTTTCGCCCTTAATAATCAGCGTATCGTCGGTAAATGTGAGATCGACATCTTTCTCATCAATCCCCGGTAGATCGGCGTAAACCTCAAACTCTTTTTCAGTTTCGCGTAGATCTAGCGTCGGTTGAAAACCGTGGGTTAGCCCGCTACGCTCATACGTTGCTGGGGTAAAGAAGCCGTCCATAAGGTTATCGAATAACGAATCAAACGGACGCGGCAGGAATACTCCCGATAAATCATTCGTGGGGCGAGACTTACCATTTCTTAATAACAATCCCATAATATCCTCCTATGAATATATAATAATATTAAATACTTACTCCCACCTTGGGGAGAGCCGTTTACTCCCACAACTTAAGATCCGTTCTCAAACTGTCAAGGGTGAGGAAATGAAAAATTATTTGCTGGAATAAGCTAGCTTGCCGCTAAGGTAGACTTTTTCGGTTAAGCGATCATCACCGTGGAAGATAAGTGCGAAGAGTTTTTCAGCAGCTGACATGTTAGTGTTTTGGAAACGGGTCGCGAGTAAGCGGTTCTTTTGCCAATCAATCACCTGGAAGTCGGCCCATTTATTCTTCTCGAAGTTACCGATTTGTTCATCCAGCGAAAGCACTTTCGCTCCACCTAAAGTCGCTAAGTAAAACAGCTGCGGTCCGGTAAGCGCTACTCTAGTTTTTTGCAGCTGCTGCACTTTGTAAGCTTCGGCCATCGTTTTCCAGATTGATAGCGATGTGCCACCACCGATATCGGTGCCTAGGGCGAATGCGACGCGTGCTTCCAGAAGCCGCTGCATGGGAAAGAGCCCACTGCCGAGAAATAGGTTTGAGGTCGGGCAGTGTGCGACTTTGATTCCCTGGGAGGCAAGACGCTTAATCTCGCTGCCAGTGGGGTGAATGCAGTGCGCTAAAATAGTTTTTTCGCCGGTAAGGTCGTAGTCTTCGTAAACTTGCAGGTAATCACCACATTTGGGAAAAAGTTCTTTAACCCATTTTATCTCCTCGGGACTCTCCGCATGGTGCGTTTGCACATAGACAGTGGGAAAAGCCTGGCGGAGTTTACCAATGGTCTTTAGCAGAGTGGCGCTGCAGCTCGGGGCAAACCGCGGCGTTAAGGCATAAAAAAGTCGCCCCGCTTTGCCGTGCCACTTCTTGATAAGTCGTTCAGTAATTTCACTTTCAGCGTCGGCTTTGGTAAGCAGGCTCGCGGGTGCGTGACGATCCATGCTGACTTTGCCTGCAATGATGCGAAGGCCACGTTTATCGGCCTCGGTAAACAAGATATCGGTAGCTGCTTCGTGACTTGAGCTAAAGACCGCTGCGGTTGTCGTTCCGTTTGCCAAGAGTTCGGTAAAGAACCGCGGCGCTACTGCTGCGGCGTGTGCCGCGTCTCGAAAGTTCTCTTCTTGGGGGAAGGTGTATTTATCAAGCCAGCCCAGGAGATCTTCGCCGTAAGCTCCGATCATATCGAGTTGGGGAAAATGCACGTGCACATCTACAAAACCAGGAATGAGGATGCGACCGGTGAGATCGATGACTTTAGCCTTTGGCCAGCGCTTGATGGTTGCGGGGTAATCACCGACGTCAGCAATTTTGCCATCGTCTTCAACCACCAAAGCACCATCGTCAAGACTTTCGAAGCAGCGTTCGGCGTCGGAAATCCCCAAAGGATTGCTAGTCATGTGCCATACTGTGGCGCGGTAGAGGGTAGTCATATTACTTTTCTAGTATAACTTTGGCGCCAACTAAACTGGATTCTTTGTCATCGCTATCTTCCGGAGCGGCAAAAAGCGCATAATTGTCGACCCCCTTGAGGAACCGAATGGAGGTTTTGTGGGCTTTGGCGCCCTTAACGACAATCTTTTCAACCGATTCGTCCACTACACTGGCTTTAACGCCTTTAACTAATAAATCTTTATTTGCGCCCACAATAAGGCTTTTGCCCTTATGAACTAAGACGACGCCGTTGTAGCCGAGGCCTTCATTAAGCCAGGCGACGATGGCCGCCTCATCGGGTGCAGCGGTAAAGGCTTTGACAAACATCTTAGCCTTCTTCTCTTCTTTCAAGGTAAGGGCTTGCCATTTGCCGACACCGTCTTTGGGAACCATGACGGCCACCTTCGCGTTGGCGGTGGCGAGGATATTTTTGAGCGCTTCATCGTTACTGGCGATCGCGGCCTTTTCGAGCCAAGGGCGCATGTTCAGCTGTTTGGCGGCCTCATACTCTTGCGGGGTCACTACTTTTAAATAACTAATAGCGTCGAACGCTTGTTGGTTGAGCGTGTGAATAACCACTTCGCCAGTTTTTTTGACGCTATCGATAAAAACAATTCGTTCCGGGATGATGACGCTTTTGGCCAAATCCTGGGAGGTATTGCGCCAGAAGTTCACGCCTTTTTCGACAGCTCCCTCTTTGGCAAAAACGGGCTGCGTTAGGGCAAGAAGGAGGAGAGCTCTGCAGGTTGTCTGTGTGTTCATATAACTCACCAACTAATCGTGACGCCGGCACCCGCCGAGCGCATGACATAAGAAATACCATCGACCGTGACATCAGAATTAGAATCGGTATCTTTCTGGGTAATGGTAACCGATTCCTGCATAGCAAATAGCAAAAAGTCGATATCCACCAGTTTGGAAATAGCTGGTCCATCTAGTATGGCGTCACCACCAAACTTAAGTGATGAAACGCTGCCATCGCCGGTGTTGGCAAGCAGCGGCAAGGCTTTATCGAAGCCAACCCAGAGTCTTAAAAGTACCCACGGCACGCTCATTTCCATGCCGCTCTCGATACCAAAGCTGATGGCGGTATCGAGTTTGAATTTTTTGACGATGATCTCGTCAGAACCAGGAACTTCGACGGGAACATCCGCATTAAAGGTCCACTGGCCAATCTTCGGCACCAGATCGATCCGACTAATGAGCGAAAAGAAATTCATACCCATCGACCAGCCGACTACACCGCGGCTGGAGCGGTAGGTGAGATCTTCGCCTTTGTAGCTTTCTTTGATTTGCGGCGTTAGTTCGTACATAAATCGCAAGCCTTGAAACCAGCCACTACGGATTTCGACTAAGAGTCCAAAGGTATGCGCTTTAGAAACAAACAAGCCGTCCTTGTAGAGCGGAAAGCCGTAACGCAGACCAACATACCCGCCAGGAACGGCACCTTTTAGCGTGCTAAGTAAGTCTTCCTTTTCCTCTTCGTCGCCTTCCGGCGACGAGGCATCGACGCCTAGAAGTTCGTCGGCAACTTTGCTGACGTTTGCCGCTAATTCCGCAAAGTGCGGTGCCCGTGGCCCGTCAAAGCGAGCCCACACCGAGAGTTTGCTTCCCGGGGCGGTTGTTAGCGGCGCATCGAATTTGTAAGAGAAATTGCGGACAGTTTTTGGGCCAGTCTCAGCGGGTTTTTCCTTATCTTTGTCGCCTTCCTTGTCTTTACCTTTTTTCTTCTCGCCCTCTTCAGCGGGAGGCTTTTCTTTCACAGTGCCTTTGGTTTCACTTTTAAGCGTGGCGGTGCCAAGAGGCACAGGCTGCCAGACCCCGGCGGTGGTGTTAAAGTGCAGCTGCAGCAGTTGTAGTTTTACCGGTGGGGTTGGCATCGGCCATTTGCCATTGTCCGACATGCTGATGGTTAGACCCTCAGCGTCGTCTTTCGCCAGTGGCAGTTGCACGGGCAGGCTGTTAACTAAGCTATAGCTGATGAGGTTGGCAAAGTTAGCGTTGGCAAGAATTTCGAGGGTTCGCGGCGAACTGCGAAAACTAACTTGTGCTTCGTTCTGCCACTGTTCAAGACTGCCAGATTCGGCATCTTTGACCAGCGCATGAATTAAGTTAACGGTAACGGTGTGGACGCCGTCGCGAATGCGTAGTTCAAAATTAGCTGGATGTTTCTTACCTTTAATCGCGACATTGTTGATTAAGCATGTAAACGAGCGAAAAATCCCCAAACCGTGAACATGATTTCCGGCTTTAAGGTTGGCGGCGAAAACCCGACAGACTTCGGCCCATTGTTTGGCAATGGCGCGTTTGGATTTGCCCGGATCTTTACGGCCTTCGTTGTATTCCAAAATAATGTTTAGATGCTGATTGTTTTTGATCGGCACGGCAAAGACTGACGTAAAACTACTAGTTAGCCCGAGCACTAGAACAGTGAGACTAAAAATATGAGCGCGTGCGCGAGCGGAGTACATGCCGACCTTTTCAAAACAACGAGGCGTTGCGATTATATTTAGTATACTTTAGCACGCGGATTAAGAGGTCGCAATTATTGGAATTTTTAGTATTCCCCTGGAAATTTATAAAGCGTACACTGGGCCCCTCATGCAATTTGATATCTTTCATTCCATTAGCCGCACCGACACCATCAAACCGCGCCTAAGCGACCTTGAGGTATTTAAGGGTTTTTTTGCCCAAGCGGTAGCCGCGGAAGCCCTGGGATTTAATACTCTCTGGGTAGCTGAGTCGCATTTTTCTAGCGAAGTTCAAAAACAGCACCGCCAGCCGGTCATCCCCAACTACCAGGGGGAGGTCGGGCTCAACTGTGACAGTATGCAGCTTTTCACCACCCTTATGGCTAAGACCACTCGCCTTAACTTAGGCACGGCGATTTTTAATATCGTCGGTGGCAACGGCGGCCCACTGGCGGCGGCGGACCGTATTCGCACTCTCGCTTTCCTCAATGGGTTGGCCGCTAAGCAGCGCGAACTTTATATCGGCGTTGCGGCCGGACGTTTCCCCTATATCAACACACCTTTTGGGATCACACCGCGGGATGAGGAAGAACAGCAGCATTGGGACGTTTATAAACGTTATATTTTTCTGGAAGCTCTGGAGATATTTTTACGATTAAGCCTAGGTGAAACCCTTAGTAGCGAACAGATTCGTACGCCTAAGCTCGCCGAAACGGGCCGGACCTACCGGCGCCGGTGGGAATTTGAGACCTTGAAACTGGTTCCGGAGCTTTCGGCACCTGCTCGGGAGCACCTGCACTTTGTTTTGGGCTCCCATGACCCCTTGGCCCGTGACTTGGGGCTTACCTTCTGCGACTTAGATGTGTTTAATCTTTCGTTCACACCCCCAGAGCAGCTTAACCGCATGCATGACGAACTTACCAAACGCTGTGACCAGTTGGGTCGAAAGCCTTGGCAACGTAGTCGTTTGCCTCGAACGGTCTTGGTGTTTATCGATGAAAGTGAACAGGTCGCAGCGCGGCGCGCCTCCCAGTGCTTTAATACTTATATTGAAGCCATGCAGGGAACCGCGCAGGTCCCGGACAAAAATATTCTATTAGAACGCGCCTTAATCGGCACTCCGGAACAAATCTGCGAGCAACTCTCCTCCACCAATCCACGCGGCTTCCGTAGCGATGATCGACTTATGCTGTGGTTTGAATTTAACCAGTCGGTCAGTGAAGAGGTCATCACACAGATGGCGCTCTTTGCAGAAAAAGTGGCACCCAACTTTCGATGAAGCTTGAAGATACTAAACCGCTATACGGCCTAAGCCGCAGCACTCATCCCGAAGTATTGGTACACGGAGTGGCCGTGTTTGCTACGGATGGCCGCAGCGATAACGCCGCTACCAGCCTGCGACTGCCGGTACGTAGTTTGTTAAAGCCTTGGCAGGCGCTGGCAGCGGGTGTGCTGACAAATGCGCCGGAGTGGACCCTGACTTTTGCTTCGCACTCGGGCGAAGACATGCACTTAAAACTTCTTAGTGAATTTGCCGCAAAACATAAGATTGAGTTTGAGAATCTTGTCTGTCCGGCTATCTATCCCATGACCGAGGAGTCTAGGTGGAAAGCTAAACTTGCTGGTAAAACACCCGAAAAACTTTTCCATCCGTGTGTTGGCAAACATATAGGCTTTCTTATCGCTTGCCAGCGTAATGAGTGGAGTCAAAACTACGATAGTTTCGATCACCCGCTGCAAAAGAATCTCCAAGAGCTACTCGCGCTCTTTATTCAGGACAAAGTCGAGTGGGAAAAGGATAGTTGCGGAGTGCCGACTGCTATTATGTCGGTTGCCGATCATCTTAAACTTTGGCGGTGTCTGGCCATTGAGGAGAAGCATGAGATGGCGCTTCTCCTTAGGAAGCTTTGGGTAGCAAATCCACTTCTTACCGGCGGCACAGATCGACTGGATACGCTTCTTATGCAGGCCGCTCCCGGGCTCATACTCGCTAAAGAGGGTGCGGATGGGCTACTCATGGTGCAGTCTTTGCCCGCGGCAGGTGAGATCCAAAGTTGTTTTATCAAGATCAGTAGCGGCTACAACGTGGCGCATATGGGGCTGGCACTTTATTTAACTTTGCTAAAAGAGCAAACGCGCCTAAACGAAGGCTTTCAAAAACTTTGTGATCTTCTCGAACGCCGACGCATGAGTTGGGTTCCCAAGGATCAACAACTCTTTGGGTTTATATGAATAAATACAAGATCACAGTGACCGATGCTCACCACGGCAAAAGAATTGATGAAGTCTTGATGCACCACCTCGCGCATCTTTCCAACCGGCGCGTGCGGTCGATTATCGATATTGGCGGAGTCTATATTAACCGCAAACGGGTGCGCTTTCGCTCCCGTGAGGTCGCCATCGGCGACTATATTGAAGTGGAATATAATCCTCAGGCAATGCAGAAGATGAACCGGCAGCAATTTGTGCTGACGGAGGCCGATATCCTTTATCATGAACATGGGTTGCTCGCGATCAATAAGCCACCGGGTCTACCTTCGCAATCCACCCGCGATCAAGCTGTGGTGCACGTAGTTCCCGTAGTTGAAAACTATTTTCGCAGCCGCAAAGAAAAAGTCCCGAAACTTACCTTGCTGCACCGTTTAGACAAAGAGACCTCTGGGGTTTTGCTGCTCGCTACGGATCATAAAATTGCCGAAAAAGTATCCGCGGATTTTAAAGAGCGGCGCATCGCTAAACAATATCATGCGGTCACCTGGGGTATTCCGCGGCCCGTGTTTAAAGTCGAATGCTACCTCTCGGATATCGATAAAAAGTCGGGGCTAGTGCGCCGTGTGCAAAGTGGGGGACGAACGTCGCTGACCAATTTTCGGCTTTTGACCCAAAACAAGTCCTTGCAAGTGGCCTTGCTGCTTTGCGAACCACATACAGGTCGCTCGCATCAGATTCGGGTCCATCTCGAGTTAGAAGGGACACCCATCATGGGTGATAAGCGTTATGGTGGCGAAAAACGCCTTTCGCTTCCGGATAATTTAGCCAAACTTACCAGCGAATATCATTTTCTGCATGCCTACAGCTTGCAGCTGCGCTTACCAGGGGTAAAACACGAAATTAGTATTGAGGCGCCTTATCCGAAAAACATGCAGCAGTTTATCGCGCAAGCGAAGTTAGAACTCTTCACCACGCAACACTAAATTTTCTAGGGATTTGGCCGGCGTTTTACTTAAGCCTTGGTCACTGCAAAGCAGGTAGCTAAGCTCGCCCTTAGGTTTTTTCTGAGTGTCTTTCTTTAGGGGACGACCAACGACTATGGGTTTGGGTTTTCCCATGCGCATGTCTTTGGCGACTGCCGGCGACACCAGCAAGTAGGCTCCCGTTGAAAACACCTGATGGTTAATCTCAAGTTTCATATCGAGGCGTTTCTGTAGTGGAGGCAAGTCCCAGCGCGCTTCGCTGTAACACCAGTCCCGGCTGCGCTCTAACATGGGGCAGGCTAGTGAGTGCGGACAGGGATATAGTGCTTGCCAACCACCCGCGACCAGTTCGTCGCGTAGCATCATGGTCTCGCGCGCAATATTTTGGTTAGCGGCGTCAACCACCACAACCATAGCATGTTGACCCAGGGTCACGACTTGCTGGAGGAGTTCCTTAAAAAACCTTTGGCTGGCGCGGTGGCGCAACAACTCGTTCCAAACATAACCAAGTGCAAATATCTGCAGCCGCTTTTCTTTCGCTTTCGCGTTAATTTTCTTAAGATTTTGAAACACGATGTCCACCGAATTTTTCTCAGTGCGTAGCTTGATCTCATCGGCAAAGGTCTCGGCGAACCCGACTGCCGCGGTATCGACGAAGGCTTTTCTTAGATCGTAAAGATTGACCTTAAGCTCGCTCGTGCGCACACCTTGCTTAAAAAGAAAGTCGGCGAGCGCAATCGACATCGCACCCGTTCCGCAACCAAAGTCATAGAGTTCGGTTGGGAGTTTATTAGCTTTTAAATACTCGCTAAGAGGATGCCGGGTTTTGGCTCTCTCCATGAGCATGGTGACGCGGGCCATGTTAGCGACGTGGAAACCTAAAAGATAAGCCACGGCTTGCTTCTTGGGGTCGTTGAGATAACGGTTGATATTCTGGCGTTCGGAGGTGAAAACTTGCCAAAGTTTAACGACGTTGGCCAGTTCCTGGGCCATGATCAGCTTCACCCGCTCGTGCAGATTCATGCGGGGGAAGTCTGGATGCTTGGGACGGCGGGCCAGCTTCAGGATGGTTTTTTGCCAGCCAAGAAGCAGGTTGTTATCGAGGTTTAGCCCAGAATTTTGTATGCTCGGGTCAACGAATTTCATGGTAACCTAAGGGTGGCCTACTAACCATAACCACATGTTCAAAAACGTATGCGTTCACCTAACATAGATCAACCCGCAAGTCCCGAGCAAAATACCGAAATGTTTGCCCCGGCCGCGGAGCCGCTACGCAAGCCGACCTGGCTTAAAACCAAAATCCCGAGCGGCGAAACCTACTTCCGAATCAAGCGGGATCTCCGGGAAAAACAACTATTTACCGTCTGTGAAGAGGCCAAATGCCCCAATATCGGTGAATGCTGGAATACCAATACGGCCACCTTTATGGTGCTGGGCGATACCTGTACCCGCGGCTGCCGCTTCTGCAATGTTAAAACCGGCAACCCCCAAGGTTGGCTCGATGCCAATGAACCGCTTAACACCGCCCGCAGTGCGCAGATCATGGGTCTTAAATATGTCGTTATCACTATGGTTGATCGCGATGATTTGCCCGATGGTGGGGCGGCACATCTTGCGCAAGTTATTGCGGAAGTGCGCCGGCTTAATCCCGGTATTGTGATTGAGCTCTTGGCAGGGGACTTTCGCGGCATGGATAACGCTCTCGAACTTATTTTAGCGCAGCGGCCGGAAGTCTTTGCTCATAACTTGGAAACGGTACGCCGACTGACTCCGCGTGTGCGCGATGCCCGCGCGAGCTACCAGCAGTCGCTGCAAGTTTTAAAACGAGTCAAAACTCTGGCGAGCTATCCGCTCTTAACCAAAAGCGCTCTCATGCTTGGTTTGGGCGAAGAAAGTTCGGAAATAAATGCCTCATTAGCCGATCTGCGCGAGTATGGGGTCGACTTTATTACCCTTGGTCAGTATATGCGGCCCACCAAGAAGCATCTTTCTATTAAGCGCTTTGTGCCTCCGGAAGAATTTAAAATTTACGAAGCTAGGGCACGCGAATTAGGCTTTGCATCGGTGGTGGCAGGTCCACTCGTGCGTAGCTCTTACCGTGCTAGAGAATCCTATGAACGGGCCGTGGGTCGTGATCTTTAGAGGTCTACTCGGCACGGTTACTAACCTTACTTTAAGACTTTTTATTTTAAAGTTAAGATTCATGCCACGTTCCCTGGTGGGCGTGCATGCGGCATTCCTGGCCTTTTGGTTTCGGTTGTTTGCCATCAAGGAATGGCGGCAGTTTCGGCAAAACATCAACCAAATTTACGGCATCCCACCCCATAGTAATTTTGCGAAATTATTTGAAAAGCAGTGGTTGTACCACCAGGCCCACTGTCTTCTGGAGTCAGTGCGGGGAATTTACCGTCCGCAAGATTTACAGGTGGAGGGCTTCTTAGAGTATTACCAGCTCGTTCAACGCCTCAAGGCGCAACAGCGCGGTTTAATCGTGATTACGGCCCATCTTGGCAGCTGGGAGCTTGTTGCAAAATATACCGCGCAAGCATTTGCCGAATCTATTTATGTGTTAGCCAAGCCGATAAAGTTCCCCGGTATAACGCGCATCCTCCAGGATTTGCGCACGCGTATGAATTCGCAAGTCCTTCGGACCGATTCCAAATCGCTGCTTAAGGATATGCTTGGGGTTTTGCACGCCCACAAACTCCTGGGCTTTGTCATGGATCAAAAACCGGCAAACCGTATAGGCACTCTGGTAGATTTTCTTGGGGCACCTACCGAATTTGTCGCTGGACCAGCAGCGCTCGCGATTAAGACGGGTTGTCCCATAGCGGCCGCCTTTTGCGTGCGGTTAGGGCCTTGGCATTATAAACTTGTTTTTAAAGAAGTTACCGCGGATCCAGCTGCGCTAGGCAGTGAGGCAGCACTCACGGAAGTCTTAGTGAAGACGATGGAAGAGGTGATAAGATTGTACCCTGAACAGTGGACTTGGAATTATAAACGGTGGAAGTTTACTCATGCGAGCGCGCTTTAAGAAAATAAAATTGCAAAAATTGCGGCGCACCTTTGAGTTTCTCATTGTAGCTGCCACTTTTTGTACGGCCGAGCCGGACCGAACCTCGCTCATTGTGGGTTTTTCGATTAGCGCCATGGGCGAGCTCCTGCGCACCTGGGCGGCGGGCTATCCCCTTAGGCTGCGGAGTTATTTTGTGCAGGGCCCCTACCGTTTTGTGCGGCACCCGCGCTATTTGGGTACTTTTTTGGTGCTTCTGGGAATGGCTTTTGCCGGCCAGAATCCCTACGTAGTGGGCGTTTATGTGGTAGGAATTGCCATTATTTACCGCTTCTGTTTACGGGCTGAAGAGCGTCAGCTCCATAGTCTTGTAGGACCGCGCTTTGAGCTTTACCGTAGCCAAGTTACCGCCTTCATACCCCAGCTTATCCCCTACGAACGCAGCGGCCAGGAACCAAAGTTTTCTTTGAGTTTTGCGATTTTTAAGCGGGATAGGCGCGAGTTTGAAAGCATCGGCGCTCTGGCATTAGGTTTTGGCCTTCTTTATATTTCTATGTTAATACCATCTAGAACTTTGGCGCAGGGTTTACTAGCGAGCGTTGTACTCATGTGGGTCTGCTTTCGTGTTTTTGTGATATCTCGCCGCCGCCATTATTCGCTTTCCTGAAAGGAGTTTGATTCGTGGCTGAGCCTCATTGCACCCCTTACCCGGATTATTTTGCACTCAACGAACTTTTGAGCGAAGAACAACGACTTGTGCAAGCGACCGTTCGGGATTTCATAGAAAAAGAAGTCGCTAAGAAAATCGTGCCGGCTTACCGCGCCGAAAGTTTCCCTACCGATATCATTCCCCGTCTTGGCGAGCTTGGTCTTTTGGGCTCTAACTTAGAAGGTTACGGTCTGCCTGGCATGGATAACACCGCTTACGGGCTCATCATGCGTGAACTCGAGCGCTGTGATTCCGGTTTGCGCAGCTTTGCCTCCGTGCAAGGTGCTTTAGTCATGTATCCCATTCATGCCTTTGGCAGCGACGAACAAAAGGAAGAGTGGCTGCCTAAACTTGGTTCTGGGGAAGTGATTGGCTGTTTCGGTCTAACCGAACCTGATGGCGGTTCTGACCCAGGAGCTATGAAGACCAGAGCCGAAGATAAGGGTGATCACTGGCTCATTAACGGCGCCAAAATGTGGATTACCAATGGTAACTTAGCGCAAGTGGCGATCGTCTGGGCCAAAACTAATAACGGTATTCGTGGGTTTATTGTCCCGACCAAAACCAAAGGTTTCACCGTGAAAAAAATGGAGGGCAAATTATCTTTGCGTGCCTCCATCACCTCCGAACTTTATTTTGATAACGTCAAAGTTCCGAAAGCTAATCTTTTGCCCAAGACCGAAGGCTTGAAAAATGCCCTCATGTGCTTGAGCTCAGCGCGTTATGGTATTGCCTGGGGCGTTTTGGGTGCCGCTGAAGCTTGCTTTGATGAAGCCGTGCGGTTTGTAAAAGACCGTATCCTCTTCAATAAAAAGTTAGCTTCTTACCAACTCATCCAGCGCAAACTAGCTACTATGTGCACGATGATCACCCAAGGTCAGCTGCTAGCTTTGCGTCTAGGTCAATTAAAAGATGGTGATAAACTCCATTTTGGTCATGTTAGCATGGCTAAACAAAACAATGTCGAGATGGCCCTTAACGTGTCCCGTATGGCACGCGATGTACTCGGTGCCAACGGTATTATGGACGAATACTGTACGATGCGGCATATGTGTAACTTGGAAACGGTTTATACCTATGAAGGTACCAATGATATCCATTTGTTAATCGTGGGTAATCAAATCACTGGCATTCCAGCCTTTGGCGGCTAAGGCTGGGCAACAGTTTTTAAAAAAGTAGTCATAAGTATTTGCGGTTATAGGCCCTCAGTGCGATAATTGTAGTCAGAAATTCGCAAAAAACCACTCAGGGAGGAACTATGCGTCGTCTACTATTCGCACTTGGCCTTGTCGCCATGAGCTCCAGTGCTTGGGCACTTGATAACTTTGAACTGCGTTGGATGAACAATGTTGAAGACACCAATGCTATCTGGAAAAGCGCTGATCACCAAAATTCGGTGATTGTCGTCGAAGCTTACTTTAAAGATTGTCCTTATTGTAATGATAACGCGCCAAATGTTGATGAATTAGCAGCTACGTATCAAACCAACCCTCTCGTACAAGTGATCGATGTTGGCCGCGATTGCCGCGAAAGTGACTATGCTACCTGGATTTCCCGTCACCATCCTAACCACCCAGTGCTGAACGATTGTAATACTCAGGTACTTGGGCCTCTAGGAATCAGCGGGTATCCAACTACAGTTATCTTGGACTGCCATTTACACGAAGTTTACCGTACCTCTGGTGAATGGGGATCCAGCACTGCTGCTGCCATCCGCAATAAAATTAACCAACTATTACAAACCAACTGCCAGTAATTAACTATTAGGAACCAATCAGGGGACACCATACCAATTTCGATCGAAATTGGTATGGTGTCCCCTGATTGGTTGATCTTTCCACAAAAAATCTAATTTTCCTCAATCTTTCTCTCTCGAGTCTAATCTCCGCACCGCCAGAATTTTGACCCCTTAATTTTCCAAAAAACTCATTACAGTTTATAGGGTTACAGGTCGATAACTGCTGCAGGATCTAAATCTTTCGCATCATTTGGAAGAGGCAGCCTTGCAGGACGATTTTAAGGCCAAGCTGGAATCTGCCAACAAATTGATATTTGTCCGCGCGTACGATTCGGCCAAACATCAGATTGAACAGATTGCTTTTTCTCCGGAAGGGGAAGAAGAATTGCTAGTGCATCTGCGCTATATCGAACTCTGTTCGAAACTCAAAGCGATTCCGCAAGCCACCAAAAAATACCAAGCGATGCGCGAGGAAAAAGGTAAAGAACATGTCGCCGACATTTGCTTGGCCTTTTGCGCGCAGCACGATGAAACTCTCACTCCCGCAGAAGCTGCCGCTCGCTTTCAGCAAATCATTAAAGACTACGGACCTAACGCCGCTTGCTACTACGGCATTGGCTACAGCCTGGAAGTGCAAGGCAATTACGAACGCGCTAACTACAACTACGAACAAAGTTTAAAACTCGATCCGGACTGGTACCCCAGTTATTTTGGTTTAAGTCAGATTTATTATATGCGCGAAGATAGCAAGAAGGGCGATCATTACTTCTACATGTTCGAAAAGAGCGCCCCATTTAATGTTTACGGTAATTTCGAAACTCACCGCAAACTGGTAAAAGAGTTTATCGGTGCCGAAAAATTTGATTACGCTGAAATCGCCATCAAAACGCTAGGTGAGTGGTGGATCGAAAATAAAGGTCAGTGCCCTAGCGAAATCCAAGTTTACGAAAAACTAGTGTGCGCTGAAATTGCCCGAGCGCGCAACCAAGTGACTCAAGCCGAGGATCTTCGCGACCAAGCTGTGGAACTGGCTTACCAAAGTCTAGAGCGCGAATCCAACGAAGAAGGCGTACTATTTTTCATCGCCAAAGTTTTGGAAGAACATTCAGAATTTGAAGTGGCTTTCCACTTTTATAAACGCATCCTAAGAATTGCCGGTGATAATCCGCAAATCGTGCAAAAAATCGGCGCCCAGTTCCTATCGATGGGCGAGTTCCGCCTTGCTAAGGAACTTTTCGAAGAAGGCTACGACTCGCACCCGGAAAATCCAGAGATTCGCTTCTGTCTACTAGTGAGCAAGTTGCGCCTTGCTGGGGTGAATGTCGATGAATACCTCATCGGCAAAGAGCGCCTAAAGCAGCTGCTTACCAATGATGTCGACCGCGTCGAAGTTTTGGCCTTATGTCATAGTTTGCTGGCAAAATTTCAAGAAGACCCGGAAGTTCACCACCAAATGGGCAATCTTTATCTGCATCTTGGCAATGTAGAGCGCGCCGAAAAACACTTCAAAACCATGTACCGCCTGGATGGTAGGAGCACCATTACCGCTCTTAAATATGTTTCCTTCCTCATGCATCACGGCGATGCGACCCAGGGCCTCGAAATCATCAACCAAAGCTTGCTCAAAGATCCGCTTAATCGTGAACAAGAAATCGAGATTCACTGGCTCAAGTCGAATTACTATTTCCGTCGCGCCGAATATCAAAACTCTTATGACCATTTGGCCAAAGTGCTGGCTTCGGACCCCTGGAATGTGTCTTACATCGTTAAAGAGATCATCAACCTTTCGAAGTTACGTAAGGATGCAGACGATGATAATCCCGAAGTTGATGCGGTTTTACTTAAACTAGAGAATATGGATGAAGCGGATCTCGATTGGGATGATTTTGACGAGCAAACCCAGAAACTGGAAGATAAGCACCAATACAATATTGCCTATGCTCGCCGCAAACTCCGCTACCTTTACTCCAGTGGCAGCAGTGAAATTTTAAGGAAACTCATTCGGACCGCGTGCACCTATGATCCATCGCGCGGCACCTTTGACTTTATGCGCCTTCTCAACACCAACTTTGACAGTCCTGCGGTCTACTGGGCGCTCGGCGTGCTTTACAAAGAGCTTTGGCAGCTAGTCATTGCCGCCATGTGGTTTGAGCAAACCCTCATGCATCCTAAAATTAAACCAGAGGACCGGGCGCGCGCTTATTTGGAACTAGCCGACTGCTATAACTGGTTAAACCGCGATCTTAATAAAGCCACCGAATTCGCCAAACTTTCGGTCGAAATGCTGGAGCAGCCTACTCCTCATGCCCAGAATATCTTGGCGCATTCATACCTGCGGGCGGGCAATATGCGCCAAGCCGAAGAGTGTTTAGCGACTATGAGCGAGACCAAGGATTTTGAAACCGAGTTTCTTAAGGGGCTTCTGCAGTACCGCAACGGTGCTCGTAAGAAGGCCAACGAGATCTGGAAGCCTTTATTAACCGTGAAAGCGGAGACGGTCCGTATCCACTGTATGAAGCAAGAGATCCTACGTTTCTACTTTGACGGCCAGCCTTACTTAAAAGTCAATTAAGCCTTTAAGTTCTACCAAACGACATTTGTAATTTATTAAAATCATTGGGTTTTCCTGGCCATGCGGCCAGAAATAATATTGACATGGAATTTGGTTTAGGCGAGTATAGTTCCGAGCAAATCGTACTATTTTAATGTGATGGGACCTTTCAGACTCAGGATGAGTCGCAGGCATTTCAAGCCATCTTTGCGCCATGTAAGTGCGCTAAAGAATGGCTAAATGCAGTTGTAGTGCAGTTTTGCTAAAGAATTTCTGAAAAATGCCGATAAGGGGAACCAAGTTTCACGGCAAGTTTCACGGCATGAAAAGATACTCAGGGAGGACTCGTGAGAACATCCTTAGAAAGATTTGGAGAGAGGACCATGCAGATTTCGCAACAATGCGCACATTGTATGACCGAGACAAGATGCAGTCGTCGCGACTTTAGCGAACAGGCTTGGAGCGTTCTCCTAGCTTGGAAAGAAGTCGGCCGTACCGCGGTTGATCAGCCGTTGTGCAATGATTGCTACGATGAGCTTAGAGAAATCCTCATTGACCGTGCCGAAGAGCTAACCTTGGCCATCAATGATCCAGTAGCATTCAACAGCTCAGTTGCTGAAAACGCTAAAAAACGCGCGTCAGCTGCTGAACCTAAGAAGAAGCTAGCAATTGGCGCTGCCAAGAAAGCCGCTCCAGCTGCGAAGAAAGCTAAGAAGACCAAACGCGTCGCCTAAGCTAGCCGGTTTTTCCTAGTAAGCTAGGCAAAACATGCGTTCCTAGTTAACTAAATATTAGTGCTGCCATACCGATAGATTTCTTGGAAACAAAAAATTTATCGGAGGTTCTGTTCATGGCAGCCAAGAAATCCAAATCCACTCCAGTTGCTCTATCCCGTGATTACCAAGTATCGCTCGCTAATTTTTGGGCTGGCCGCCAGCGTACCGCCATTGAACACCTTAGTAAGGTTTTAGCGGACGACCCCGACCGCGAAGATCAATTCTTACTCTACCGTCTTTGGATTGAAATCCTTGCCGATCTTGGCGAGGCGAACACTCTGCACTCGCTCAATGAACATTTAGCTTTCCAGCACAGTGGGATCCGAAGCTTGGAATTCACGTGACTTGAAGTCGCGGC
>JADMIO010607183.1_pt1 | contig 22083 bp, 19 predicted proteins | sample 8958161 | NCBI WGS metagenome assembly JADMIO01 (sample SAMN16585339, study PRJNA669376) | soil metagenome | isolation source: Crop rotation soil | place: USA: Cullars Rotation, Alabama | collected 2011
GCGATGTCCTGGAAGAGGAGCACCGCGAACGTGGCCTGGCCGCCTTTGGAGCCGAGCGCGCCGCGCTCGGTGAGCGGCTGCAGCGCCAGCGCGGTCGACGAGAGCGCGAGCGCCAGGCCCGCGACGAACGCGAGCCGCCAGTCGATGCCGAGGAGCAACGCCGCGGCGCCGATCGCGATCCCGCAGCCCGCCACCTGGGCGAGGCCCAGTCCCAGGAGCTGGTCGCGCATGTTCCACAGCTTGCGCGGCTCGAGCTCCAGGCCGATCACGAAGAGGAGGAACACCACGCCCAGCTCGGCGAACGCGCTCACGTCCTGCGCGTTGCCGACGAGCCCGAGGCCGAAGGGCCCGATCGCCACGCCCGCGACGAGGTAGCCCGCGACCGACGCGAGCCCGAGGCCATGCGCCGCGACCGCCGCGATGACGGCCGCCGCGAGATAGAGCATCGCGTGCGACAGCATGATGTTCCCGTGTTCCATGGATCCCGGCCCGCCTAGTTCTTCTTCTCGGCCTGCTTGGCCCTCACGCGCGCGGCATCGGCTTCGAGCGCCTTGAATCCCGCCTCGGTGTAGCCGTAGTTCACGCGCTCGTGCAGCCACCACTTCATCTGGCCGTCCTGCACCGAGCGCGTGTAGGTGAGGAGCACGATGCGCTTCGGGTTGGCCGGCGCATCGAAGCGCTTGCGGCGGTTGCTCTCCTCGATGTACTCGACGGTCTGTCCGGGCTTGAGATCACCCTGCGCGGACGCGATGACGGTGGCGGTGTGCGTCGCGCTGAGATAGCCCTTGCCGCGATCGTAGGGCGCGGTCTTCTTCACGTCGACGTAGACGAGCGCGTTGGTTTGGGAGCGCAGGAGGTAGTCGGGCACGTGCATCTCGCCGGTGAGGAGCTCGTTCTTGCGGCGGTAGTCGCCGATTTGCTTCACCAGCGTGTCGCGCGCCGCTTGCGAGTACTCGGCGTCGACGAGCGGCGCGCCGTAGCCGTCCTTCTTCATGACGACGAGGCGCTGGCTCACGTTGGGCTTCACGTACTCGCCCTCGACGGGCTTGGTCCACGCGATCCACTCGTCGGCCGCGTAGTCGCCGTGGATGACCTCGACGATCTTCGCGCCCACCTCGGCGATCGGCCCCTTCTCGCCCACGCCCGCCATGCGGCCGGTCTTCACGTCGACGTGGAGCGCGGCGCCGGCTTGCTTGAGGAGGTCGTCGGTGAGGGGCGGAAGGGGTTGGGCGAGGACGGAGGCGGATGCGATTGCTGCGGGGAGAAGGAGTGCGAGCCGGTTCATCGACCGGAGGATACCAATCTCCAGACGTCGACTGTCGCCGCTTCCCCGCTCGCGACCAGCCATTTGCCGTCCGGGCTGAACGCGACCGAATGCACGTCGTCGGGCGCGTCCCGCAGCGCCGCGACGAGCGCGCCGTCGCCCACGCGCCAGAGGTGAACCGTCGTTCCGCGCGCACCAAGTCGCAGGTGCACGTTCTTGAGGAGCGTCCCGATCGCGCCCTTCTCGCGCCCGCCGCTCGCGATGAGCGTGGAGTCCGAGCTGAAGCCGACGGCGTATTGGTGCTCGAGGCCCTCGGAGAACGTGCGTTCGAGGGTGCCATCGGCCATGCGCCAAATCCGCACGCGCGAATCGTCGCCGACGGTGGCGAGCCGCGTGCCGTCGCCACTTGCGGCAACCTCCACGATCGCTTCAGTGTGTGCGGTGAGCGTGCGCACCGGCGCGCCCGTTGCGGCGTCCCACACCTTGGCGAGGTGATCGAAGCTGCCGCTCGCGAGCTGGCGGCCGTCGGCGCTGAAGCGCACCGACCAGATGTTGAGATCATGCGCGGGCTTCGACCAGAGCACGCGGCCGTCAGCGGCGTCCCAGACGCGCAGCGCCTTGTCCTCGCCGGCTGCGGCGATGCGCGTCCCGTCCGGGCTCCAGGCGACGGTCCACAACGTGCGCGTGGCGCCCGTGAGCTCGCGTTCCTGCTTCGCCTCGTCGATGCGCCAGATCCGCACGACGTTGTCATAGCCCGAGCTCGCGAGACGTTTCCCGTCGGGGCTGAACGCGATCCCTGTGGCACCCGCCGAATGCCGCAGCGTGCGTTCGACGGTCGCTTCCGGCCAGCGCCAGATGACGATGGTGCCATCCGCGCATGCCGCGGCGAGGCGGCGGCCGTCGGGGCTGAACGCGACCTGCCACACGGGGAGCTTGAACGCGCCGAGCGCGCGGTCGTGGGTGGCTTTGATCGGCGGATTGTCGATGACACGGTCGGCGTCCGAGCACGCGGCGAGCGCGGCCAGGACGAGGGCAAGGAGAGCGAGGCGGACGATCTGCATGCTTCCAGCCTAGCGGCGCCGATGGCCCCCGGCCCGCTTCCTGCGACGGGATGCAGAACCGGGGGTACGAAGTGGTGGCGGGAAGCGAAGTCACCCAGTTGATGGTTGAAAATCAACCATTCGGTGGTCAAAAATCAACCATCCGATGGTTGAAATTCAACCATGCGTACGCCAATGCAGGCGGCACCGATTAGCCTCATTTGGTGCGCTTACTGACGGCTCATCACCGCGCGGGCGAGTCGCAAATGGTGTGCTGGAGGTGTCTCAGAACGGCAGTGGCGCGAGGTCGAAACGTCCGCGGCTGCCACCAAGATTGAAGTCGAATTCGGCGCTTTCGCCGGAGAAGCGCAAACCGAAGCCGCCGGTCTCCGTCGCGATCAGGCGCGAGGCATCGTACCCGGCCGGCCATCCGGAACCCGTCGCGCGGTAGGCGCGACCTTCATAGGTGTCCGGGGCGCTCCAGTATCCCGACGGCATCGCGAACCACGTTGACGAGCCGTCGTCGCGGTAAGTGAAGAGCAGCGCGAATAGCGTCGAGTACTGCTGGTGCAGCACGAGACCCCAGCCGTTCTGCGCGGACCCCGCCCACCACATGCCTGAGCGGCGCGCGATCGCTCCCGTCTCGAGGGGGCCGAAGAACTGGCGGGAGATCGCCTTGCGCATCGATGCACCCGCGATCTCGACCGTCAGCGTCGCGTTCATCGCGTCGTCGAATGCGATCGAAGCATGGCCCACGGGCGCGTCCACGACCAATGCGGAGGCATCGTGCATCCCGATCGGCTTTCCGCGCGGTGCGTAGAGCGCGCCACTGAAGGTGTCGCGAGCTTCGTTCCAGCTTCCTGCGGGCATCGCATACCAGGTGGGACGTCCCGAAGCGTCGTACGCGAAGATCGTCGGCAGCAGCCGATCGTCGTGCTGGACGATGCTGACACCCCAACCGTTCTCCGCGGGACCGCCCCACCACAGATCCTCGAACGCGCGGTCGCCGGGGCCACCGAATCCCAAGCCGAATTCGGCGACGATGCGCCCATTTTTTTCGCCGTCGAGATCGCCCTGCCCACCGTCGACCAACGAGAAGCTGACGACACCGCTGGTCGGCTGATCGGTGGCAAGCGGCTGCCACTGCGACGATGCGACCCAGATGCGGGAGCCCTCCGGCATCGCGCCCGGGTATTCAAGCGAGACTCTGATGGTCTCGCCGGCCGTGCAATTCCTGAAGGTGGCGCGCACGAGTCCCGACGGAATCGCGAGCATCGCGGGCGCCTTGCCATCGGGCACTCTCGAATCCAATCGGTCGAGGGCGCAACGCGCGGTGCTCTCGTCGATTCGAAGCAACAAGGTGCCCGCGCCAGTCGTCGATGCGGGCTTCGCTCGCTTGGGCGGCAGGACATTCTGGACCGTGAAATTCGTGCTCGTCATCGCGCTCGCGATGGCGCGTATCGGGCCCGGAACTTCGTTGGTCCAGTACGCCTGGCTTACGACGATGCCGTTCTCGTCGGTGTAATTGGAATGGATGAGTCCCTGTTCGCGCCAGAACATGCACGGCTGGATGTACTCGTGGAGGCTGGCCGGCACGACCCAGCAGGACGCGGAGAACGACACGAGCGCATTCGCGACGGGCAGCCCCTGGTCGTCGACGACGCGCACCACGATCGGTTGGACCTCGCCACCGATCTCGACCTCCTGGCCGTCACCCGAGACGAGCAGGACACGGCTTGGCACTCGACCGCGGGCGTCCGCGATGACCACGGGGAGGCTCGCCAATGCACTTGGATACTGCGTGGAGAAAATCGCGCTGGCCAGTACTCGTGTCGCACCGGCGACGCCATTCGCTCTCATTCGGGGCGATGCGGCCATGCCCGCGGCGTCGCTGGTGGCGAACTGGTATGGGTCGCCTCCGAGGCACGGCTGCTCAACGTACGGGGAGCAATAGATCTGGAAGAAGACGTCGATCCCGGCTACGGGTTGACCTTGCCCGTCCACGACCCGGACCACGAATGGCTCGCTGAGCGAGTTCGCGCGGACGATTTGGTTGTCCCCGGAAACGATCTCGAGCCGCACGTCCGCTTGCACGAGGGGTTGGGCGTTCACAGCCATCCCGAGTGCCAGCGCGAGGGCAGCAGTGATTCGAGCGACGAGGGTCATTCTTGTTGTCCTGATTCGCCGGGAAGCCGAGTCATGTTAACGACGGGCTCGCGGGCTGACAATCGAATTCCCGGCCGAATTTTGTCGCAGAACAACGACATCGCGAGGCTCGCCCCCCGCCTTGGGGCAAAATAGATTCTTTGCCCCTGCCGCTCCCGAGATGACCGACCCCAAGACGCCCCCCGAGGGCGCGCACGTCACCAACTTCATCCGCCAGCACGTCGAGAAGGATCTCGAGGCCGGCAAGTACGCGCAGCGCCGCTGGGGCGGCGAGCCCGGTCCCGCGGACAAGCACGCCCAGGCGCCGCTCGATCCGGCGAAGATCCGCACGCGCTTCCCGCCGGAGCCGAACGGCTACCTGCACATCGGGCACGCCAAGTCGATCATCCTCAACTTCGGGATGGCCGAGCGCTACGACGGCGTGTGCCACATGCGCTTCGACGACACCAATCCCGAGAAGGAGGAGCAGGAGTTCGTCGACGGAATCCTCGATGCCGTGCACTGGCTGGGCTACCACTGGGGCAAGAACGACGAGAACCTGTACCACGCGAGCGACTACTTCGAGTGGATGTACGAGTTCGCGCAGGCGCTCATCAAGCACGGCGACGCGTACGTGGATTCGCAGACGGCGGAGGAGATGCGCGCGACGCGCGGGACGCTGACGGAACACGGCATCGAGTCGCCTTATCGTTCGCGATCCGTGGAGGAGAACCTCAAGCTCTTCGCCGAGATGCGCGAGGGCAAGTATCCGGATGGGGCGCACGTGCTACGGGCGAAGATCGACATGAAGTCGCCCAACATCGACATGCGCGATCCGGCGCTGTACCGGATCAGGAACGCCGAGCATCATCGAACAGGCAACGCGTGGCACATCTACCCGATGTACTCGTACGCGCACCCGATCGAGGACGCGCTGGAGAACATCACGCATTCGCTGTGCACGCTGGAGTTCGAGAACCAGCGGCCGTTTTACGACTGGGTGCTGGAGAAGATTGCGAGCTTCGGATTGCTGCAGCGTCCCCTGCCGCAGCAGATCGAGTTCTCGCGGCTGAATCTCACGTACACCGTGATGAGCAAGCGGTTCCTCAAGCAGCTCGTCGAGGAGAAGCACGTCGACGGCTGGGACGATCCGCGCATGCCGACGCTGGTAGGCGCGCGCCGCCGCGGCTACACGCCCGAGGGCTTCAAGCTGCTGATCGATCGCGTGGGCGTCTCGAAGTCGGATTCCTTCATCGACTGGTCGGTGATGGAGGACGCGCAGCGCGAGGTGCTGAACGAGACGGCGCCGCGGCGCATCGCGGTGCTGGATCCGTTGAAGCTCGTGATCGACAACTGGCCCAAGGACCACGTCGAGGAGTGCTTCGCGCCCAACCATCCGCAGAAGCCCGACTGGGGCAAGCGCATGGTGCCGATGACGAACGAGCTCTGGATCGAGCGCGAGGACTTCGCCGAGGTGCCACCGAAGGGCTATTTCCGTTTGTTCCCCGGCAACCAGGTGCGCCTCAAGTACGGCTTCGTCGTGCGCTGCACGGGATTCTCGAAGGACGAGAAGACCGGCGAGATCCTCGAGGTGCACTGCGACTACCTGCCGGAGACGAAGTCAGGGACGCCGGGGGCCGAGGGCGTGAAGGTGAAGGGGACGATTCATTGGGTTTGTGCGAAGAGCGCGTACAAGGCGGAGGTGCATTTGTACGAGCGGCTCTTCCGATCGCCGCATCCGGGGCGGGAGTCGGGGGACTATCTTCGGGATCTAAACCCGAAGAGCAAGCACACGATCAGCGCGTATCTGGAGCCGTCGCTGAAAGATGTGAAGAAGGGGGAGCAGTTCCAGTTTGAGCGGCATGGGTATTTCGTGCCAGATTCGCGGGGCGGCGGGTTTAATCGGACGGTGACGCTTCGAGATTCCTGGTCGACCAAGTCATGAAGGGGGCTCACGTGGTGAGCTTCATTGGGGCTACGATTTCACCAACAGATCAGCCGTCCGGCGCGACCTCGGACTGACGCCCATGCCTGCTGTAAATCCAAAGATTCTTGTCTGGGCACGCGAAACTGCTGGCTTAACTTTGGAAGAAGCCGGCCCTAAGCTCAACATTCAGCGTCTCGCTTCCTACGAAAGTGGAGAGGCGACGCCGTCTCGCAGCCTCATTCTTCGAATGTCGCAACTCTATAGGCGGCCGCTGCTGGCTTTTTATCTGCCCGAGCCGCCTCCCATTGCAGATCGAGGCGCCGACTTCCGCACCCTGCCTGAGAAATATTCCAATAACGAATTGGCTTTGGTGGATGCTCTTATCAGGAACATCACAGCTCGCCAAAGCATGGTCCGCGCCGTTCTCGAAGAAGAAGAAGAGGCTGAGCCGCTCCGCCTTATCGGATCGCAAGACATGAAGCGTGGGCAAGACATCGCGGTGCAAGCCATAAGCAAACTGCTCTCTCTACGAATCGATGATTTCTACCGAGCACCGTCGCCTGAAGAAGCATTTAAACTCCTCAGAGATCGCATAGAGTCCCTTCATGTGTTTGTGCTTCTCGCGGGCAACTTAGGGAGCCATCACACAGCAATAAGTGTTGAAGCCTTTCGGGGATTTGCAATTGCAGATGAGGTTGCGCCGTTCATCGTCGTAAACGACCAAGACTCTAAGTCCGCATGGTCTTTCACGCTTCTTCATGAGTTCGCGCATCTGCTACTTGGGCAAACTGGTGTAAGCGGCGCGCGTAGTGATCTGGCGATCGAACAGTTCTGCAATGATGTCGCGAGCGAAATTCTCTTGCCGTCCCAAGAACTTCAGCGTCTGAAGCTCGGTGACGGATCCGACACCGCTGCTGCAGCGGAGAAGATCCAGCTATTTGCGCGCCCACGAAATCTCAGCGGCTCCATGGTCGCCTATAGGCTTTACCGCGCGGGCAAGCTGTCGGCAGCGCAATGGGAAAAGGTCCGAGACCTTTTCCGTGATCACTGGCTTAAGTCGAAGGCGTTGGCGAAGGAGCGCGCAAAGGATGACGAAGGGGGGCCGACCTACTACGTCATCCGTCGACACCGCCTTGGAAACGGATTGCTGTCGCTTGTCACGCGCATGATTGCCACGGGCGCACTCAGCACGACGCGGGCGGCAACGATTCTTGGTATGCGTCCCGCCAATGTACATCCCCTCGTTTCCGGGGGTAGCCGCTTTAACGAACAAGCGGTTTAGCTGTGCTGCATCTCTTAGATGCAAATGTCCTCATTGACGCAAACCGAGACTACTACCCTATTGATCGGGTCCCGGAATTCTGGGAGTGGCTGATCGCAATGGGGCAAGCAGACTCATTAAAGGTCCCCGAAGAGGTCTATGAGGAAGTGACAGCGGGAACGGACTTGCTCGCCACCTGGTTGAAGGGCGTTGAGGCAACTGACGCACTCTTGTTAAAGGAGGAGGCAAGCGCGAAGCTGGTATCCGAAGTCACGATCCAAGGATATGCCCCCGACCTTAACGACGTAGAGCTCGTGAAGATCGGGCGAGACCCGTTCTTGATCTCATATGGACTGGTATCCCTTGGCCAGCGCACGGTTGTGACGACAGAAGGCTCGAAACCAAAGACTCAACGCGCAAATCGTCGTGTGCCGGACGTTTGTGCCCAACTTAAGATTCCGTGCATAAACACCTTCGCGTTGCTGAAGGCACTGAATTTCACAACTGATTGGAAAGCAAAGAAGTAGGTTGTTCCAATCCCAGTGCGAGGCGATCAGAACATTCCGATCGTGTTCGGTGATTCAGCCGGTACCTCCTGCCCAACATCCCAAAGCTCCGCGATCCGATCGCCTTCGAACCGGAAGATGTGTACGACGGAGATACCTTGCGATTCGCGTTGGAGCACAACGCGGCTATGCACCGCGACGAATTCCCCATCCTCGAGCGCACGCTGCACGTCGAGCCGCTTGTCGGTGTGCTTGATGGCGCTCTCGGCCATCCCGACCTTTAGAGCATCGGCGCCCGCCGCGAAGTAAGGGTTGTGGTGGCGAAAGTCCGGCGTGACCATGGCAAAAGCCTCGTCCACGCTCCCAAAAGCGGCGCGTTGAAGGAATAGCAGCGCGGTTTCTTTTCGAGTCATCAAGTACTCCCGACTTCAGGCTCCGGCGTACGGATCGGTCCACTCTTCGCTGCGGGTTCGGCCAATCGGAACTTCAGTCGCAGCCCCGAGCGCTGCATCGTCAGCCCCCGATACCGCACCAAGTACCGCACGCCCACACCCACGGCGAGCACACCCGCGGCCGCGCCCACCATCAGTGACCACCGCGCGCCGTAGTTGTTCGCGACCCAGCCCACGAAGGGCGCGCCGATGGGCGTGCAGCCCTGGACGATGCCCATGTAGATCGCCATCACGCGGCCGCGCATCATGGGCTCGGTCCAGAGCTGGACGGTCGTGTTGGCCGTGGTCATGAAGGTCTGCGCGCACCAGCCGATCGCCATGATCGCGAAGCCGAATGTCAGGTACGTCGGCATCAGGGCTGCGAGCGTGAAGGTGATGGCGATGAGGGCGGAGCTGCCGAGGAGCAGCATCGCGCGCGGCTTCTCGCGGCTGGCCGACAGCAGCGCCCCGATCACCGAGCCCACCGCGAGCATCGAGCTCAGCAATCCGAACCCGCTCGCCTCAGTCTTGAAGACCGTCACCGCCATCGCGGAGATGAACACCGCGAAGTTGAGGCAGAACGTCGCGATGAGGAAGAGCATCGTGAGCACGGCGACCAGGTCCGCGCGCTTGCTCACGTAGCGAAAGCCCTCGACGAAGCCGCCCAACTTGCGCGCCGCGCGCTCGTTGCGGTGCAGGTCCTTCACCTTCAACGCGACCAGCGCCGCCAGCACGCCCACGAAGCTCGCGGCGTTGATGAGGAACACCCACCCGGTGCCCACGGCCGCGATGAGCACGCCGGCGATCGCGGGACCGACCATGCGCGCCAGCTGGAACGACGTGGAGTTCAACGCCACCGCGTTCGAGAGGTTCGCGTCCGAGACGAGCTCCGCCACGAAGGTCTGGCGCGCCGGCGCGTCGAAGGCCGTCACGCAGCCCAGGAGGAACGCCAACAGGTACACGTGCCAGAGATCCGCCTTGCCCGTGACGGCGAGGAGGCCGAGGGTGAGCGCGAGCACGGCCTGCAGCGTCTGCGTGACGATCAGGAGCTTGCGCCGGTCGAACGTGTCGGCGGCGTAGCCCGTGAGCGGCAGTAAGAGGAGCGCCGGTCCGAACTGCAGCGCCATCACGAAGCCCACGGCCGTCGCGTCGTTGTGCGTGAGCTCGGTGAAGACGATCCAGTCCTGGGCCGTGCGCTGCATCCACGTGCCGACGTTCGAGACCAGCGCGCCGGCGGCCCAGAGGCGGTAGTTGTAGCCGGCGAGGGAACGGAAGGTTGTTCTTAGCATCCTTCAGGGTCGGACACCGGGTTGTCGCTGCAGTTGCTTCGCCCGGGATGACATTGCTCTCCCCTGAACTTCGCGAAGTAGCGGCGCCGGATGTCGGCGTTGTCGCGCAGGCGCAGCGCCGGATCGCCGAGCAGGAACATCGGATTCGCCGCGATCGGCTTGAAATCCAGCGAGGGCCGGTACTTCGCGAACGCCCAGCCCAGGCGCTCCACGTAGACCGGGCGCATCTCGACGCCCTCGTCCGTGCCGCACGCCAGCAGCACCGCGATCGCCTGGTGGCGCGCCGACTGCTCCCAATCCCCGACCGCGTAGTAGTACAGGCCGGCGTCGTCGTAGTTCTCGACCGTGCGCCAGCTCCTCGAGGGAAGCTGCGCCGTCACCGCGAGCGCCGACCGGTTCAGCTCGAACGGTGTGCGGCGATCGCCCGCCTCGAACGCGGTCATCGCGGCGTCGCGCAGGCGGTCGGCCTCGAATTCGAGCTGGGCGTCGGGGATGACGGCGCAGCCACCCAGCAGGAGGACGATCAACGGCCAGGGCATCGCGCGCTTCACGGTGACGTATTGTTACCCACGCCGTTGGCGGCGGGGTCATCATCGGACGCATGCCGACGGCCTCCATCGCCCCACGCATCGCCGCGATCGACCTCGCGATCGTCCTCGGCGCGATCGGGGCGGCCTGGATCCTCACGCGCTGGGTGATCTACCCCGCCCTCGGAATTCCCGACTACGCGCCGTACATCCTGCGGCCGATCACCGGGTTCCTCGTCGCGTGGGCCGTGCTGCATTGGCGCGGCCAGTCGTTGCGCGCCGTCGGGCTGCGGTGGCCGACGCCGGCGTGGCGCGCGGTCGTCGTGGCGATCGTGCTGTACGCAGTCATGTACGCGATCTCGCGCTGGCTGCTGCCGATCCTCGTCGAGTGGCTGCAGCCCTCGCGCCGGCCTTCGTTCCTCGGACACCTGCGCGGCAATGCGGTCGCGGTCGCGTTCTGGCTCGCGGTCGCGTGGCTCGTGGGCGGGCTGTGCGAGGAAGGGCTCTTTCGCGGCTTCCTGCTGAATCGCGTCGAGGCGCTGCTGGGTGGAAGCAAGGCCGCGCTCGTCGTCGCGATCCTCGCGCAGGCCGCGCTATTCGGGCTGCTGCACTTCTATGCCGGCGCGTTCGCGATGCTGTACGCGTCGATCTTCGGGATCGTGAACGGGATCGCGTACGTGATCGCGGGGAGGAATCTCGTGCCGCTGATTTTCGTGCATGCGATTTGGGATACGAGCGCGTTCGTGAGCGTATACAGGAGCTGACCAGTACCCGTCTGGATTACGAATTTGAAAATAGTGAATTAGACCTCGGGCCAAGAGATTGGGCCCCCGCCTTCGCGGGGGCGACAACCTCATCGTTCTTACTGCGGCGAGCGCGTCATCACCGAACGGAACAGGATGTTCGGCGGAGGGGGAGGAACCACGGGAAGCGAGGGGCCGCGAGCCTCGACGATGATCTGCGCGTCGTTGACGACCTCGATGTGCAGGTTCGCCACGTACGCGTAGGAGGTCGAAGGCCGGGGGCAGGAGCGCACCGCGCCGCAGTCGGCCGGGGCCGCGAAGAACTCGAGCAGCGTGCCCTCGTAGACCGTCGGGCTCGTCCACTGGCCGAGCTGCACGCTGCCCCAGCGGTTGTTGCCTTCCTTGTCGTAGTAGAACCAGCCGCCGATCAGCGCGTCGCTGCCGGTGAAGCTGTGCGCGAGGAAGAGGCCCGAGCCCAGCGAATCCGACGCGTGCCACTCGCCCGTGAGGTCCACCGCCGAGTGCGCCTTCTCGCGGCCCTGCGTGACCATCTGGCTCTCGCCCAGCAGCTGCCCGTCGTTGGTGAGGACCATGATCCGCTGCACGCCCGACTTGGTCGGCGTGTAGGTCTGCTGCGCCTGGTAGGGCGTGAGGACCTGCGCGCACGCGACGAACGTCTGCGGCACGTAGAGCTTGAAGACGATCGTGTTGGTGACCGAGTCGACCTCGATCGTGGGGTTGCCCGGGGGACACGCGTTCGCCCACATGGCGTTCACGGTGATGGTGCGCTGCGTGTCGGGGCCGGCGACGGCGGGCGTGACGCTCACGACCGCGCGCTCGGGCAGCACGGAGATCTTGGATTGCGCGAGGGCGCTGGACGGGCCGAGGAGGGCCACGGCCACCGCGATCGATCGCCACGCTGGGGGAAATTGCTTGTACATATTCGCTCCGATTGGGGGTAGAATGCTGTTGCGGGAATAATTCCCGCAACAAGTATGCCCCGTACGGACACCAAAAGCAACCCGGCCCATTTCCTGCTCGAAGCCGTCGCGCGCGTGCTCATGCCGCTGGTGCGCCTGCTGATCGCGCGCGGGGTCACGTACCAGGCGACGGCGGAGGTGCTGAAGCGCGTCTACGTGCTGGCCGCGCAGAAGCACGTGGCCGCGGGCGAGGAGACGACGGGCACGCGGCTCTCGCTCCTCACGGGCTTGAACCGCAAGGAGATCAAGCGGCTCACGGAAGGGGAGACCCAGCCCGTCGAGATCGAGGGGATCACCTCTCATGCGGCTTCCGTGCACGCGGTCTGGACCTCGCAGAAGCGCTTCCGCGACCGCAAGGGCGCGCCGCGCGTGCTCTCGCGCTTCACGCGCGACGAGCACCCCTCGTTCGACGAGCTCGTGCGCCACATCACCACCGACCACCGCCCCGCCGCCATCCTCGAGGAGCTGGTTCGCCTCGAGCTCGTGGACGTGGACGAAGAAGGCAACGTGGCGCTCCGCGCCCAGCCCTTCCTCTCGCGCAAGAGCTTCGAGGATCGCCTGGCCCCCCTCGCCGAGAACCTCGAGGACCACGCCGCGGCGGCGGTGAGCAACGTCCTGGGCCACGAGCCGCCCTTCCTCGAGCGCTCGGTGTTCTCGGACGAGCTCTCGGAGGAGTCGGCAACCAGGCTTCATGAATTGGTGCGCAAGCGCTGGCGCGAGATTCACGACGAGGTCGTGGCGGAAGCGATCGCCCACGACAAGCGGGACCACGCGGAAGGCAAGGTCACGAAGAGCCGGATCCGCATGGGGATGTACTTCTATTCGCAGACAAAGGAATGACGATGAACAACCAACGATTCCTGTTGTGGGTGCTGCTCGTGCTGGTGCTTTCGGGCTGCGGCGGCGATGCGAACACCGGGTCCAACGGGACGGGGATCCTCCCCGTGCCGACCGAGCCCACGGTCGCGAGCGGGCCGCTGACGTCCCTCGGCCCGCTGGGCATCGCGGCGAGCCAGCTCACCGACACGGGCACCTCGGTGCAGGTGGACTTCGACTCGCAGCGTCCCGCGACGGACTTGCGGCTGGGGATGCCCGTGGACGCCGCGGGCCTGGTATCCCTCTCCACGAACACGGGCGTGGCCTCGAGCGCCGTCGCGCAAAGCCTGGTGCTCGGTCCGGCGACGAGCGTCGACGCGGCGCGATCGAGCCTGCGGGTGATGGGCGTATCCGTGCGCGCGGATTCGAATACGCTGCTCGACGGCGTCGCAAGCCTCGCGGAAATCCCGCTCGGTGACCAGGTGGAGGTCTTCGGCCTCCAGCTGCCCACCAACCAGGGAATCCACGCCACGCGCCTCGTCGTCCGCAGGGGCGCACCGAACGCGCCGGTCGAGGCCATCGCCATCTACCCCGACTTCAGCCCGCCGGCCGCATTCCTCACCGTCGACGGCCTGCAGCTGAACCTGACCGGCGTTGGGTTCAGCACGCTGCGCGCCGGCCTCATCCGGGTCCGCGGGACGTACGACGCCGCTTCGAATTCCCTCATCGCCACGACGGTCGCGTCGCCCAGCGTCCCGTCGCGCGCCGAGGCCGCGGTGGTCTACGTCGACGGATTCGTGCTGGTGCAAACGGCGCCGTCCCGATTCCAGGTGGGCGACGTCTACGTGGATACGTTGGCGGTCGGCGCGACCTTGAGCGTGGGCACGCGGGTCAGCGTGCGCGGCCGCATGCGCGGCGGCATCCTCGAGGTGGACCAGCTGGCCGTGATCGCGAGCGGCCAGCGGATCGAATACCGCGTCGAAGGGCCGATCACCGCGATGGCGTCGGTCGCGGACTTCACCGTTCGCGGCGAGCGCATCGACGCGTCGCAGGCGGTCTTCTCGAACGGGAGCGCGGCGTCGCTGGTCCCGGGTCAGCGCGTGCGCGTGCGCGGTACCGCGGGTCCCGGAAAGCTGACCGCCGTGGAGGTCACCATAGAATAGGAGCCATGCGCTTCCATTCCCTCGCCGCACTCGCCCTCCTCGCCGCCACCGGCGCCCACGCCCAGACGTCCATTCCGGAGATCCTCTCGGGGATCTCCGAGAAGCGGATCGAGGCGAACATCAGGAAGCTCGTGTCCTTCGGGACTCGGAACTCGCTCTCGAGCATCGACGACGAGAAGCGCGGCATCGGCGCCGCGCGGCGATGGATCAAGGCCGAGCTCGAGCGCTGCTCCGCCGGCACGCCGCTCAAGGTCGAGTTCGACGACAACAAGGTGGAGTCGGGCCGGCGCGTGCCCAAGCCCACCAACTTCGTGAACGTGGTGGCGACGCTTCCGGGCACGCAGGCGGAGAGCCGCGACCGCATCTACGTCGTGAGCGGCCATTACGACTCGATGCCGTCCAGCCCCGTCGACGGCGAGAAGGACGCGCCGGGCGCGAACGACGATGCGTCGGGCACCGCGGTCTCGATGGAGCTCGCGTGCGCGATGTCGAAGTACAAGTTCAACGCGACGCTGGTGTTCATGACGGTCGCGGGCGAGGAACAGGGCCTGCTGGGATCGACCGGCTGGGCGAAGAAGGCCAAGGCGCAGAACCTGGACATCGCGGGGATGTTCACCAACGACATCGTGGGCAACACACGCTCGCCGGACGGAAAAGTGGATCGCAGCCGCGTGCGGCTCTTCGCCGAGGGCGTGCCGCCGGTGAATCCGCTGCCGGCGGAGGTGCTCGAGGCGCTGAAGACGAGCGGCGAGAACGACCTGCCCACGCGCCAGCTCGCGCGCTACATCCAGGAAGCGGCGTCGAAATACGTGAAGGACTTCCGCGTCGACGTGATCTGGCGGCGCGATCGCTACCTTCGCGGCGGCGACCACTTCCCGTTCCTCGACGAGGGCTACGCCGCGGTGCGCTTCACCGAGCCGGTCGAGGACTGGCGCCACCAGCACCAGGACGTGCGCGTCGAGAACGGCGTGCAGTTCGGCGACCTCCCGGAGTTCGTGGACTTCGGCTTCGTCGCGAACGTGGCGCGCGTGAACGCCGCGGCGCTTGCTTCGCTGGCACTCGGCCCGTCGGCGCCGAAGAACGTCGAGCTCGAGAACCTGCGGCTCGAGCCCGACTCGACGCTGCGCTGGGTCCCGAACCCCGAGCCCGACGTCGCCGGATATCGCATCGTCTGGCGCGACACGACCTCGCCCACCTGGCAGCACTCGAAGGACGTCGGCAAGGTGACGCGCGTAACGCTCGAGGGCGTCTCGAAGGACAACGTGGTCTTCGGCGTGCAGGCATACAACGCCGAGGGCCATGCGTCGGTGGCGGTGTATCCGAAGCCTTACCGCCCGCCGGCGCCGGCGCGATAACGTAGTTCATACTTCGCCCCATGCCCCGCCTCGCTCCCCTTAGGTCGTCGAAGCGTGGAAGCACCCGGATCCTCATCGTCGACGACGAGGAGATGATGCGCACGATGCTGCGCGCCACCTTGAGCGCACTCACGAGCGACATCCACGAGGCGGCGAACGGCGCTGACGCGCTCCGGATCGCGCGCGAGATCCAGCCGGACATCGTGATTCTCGACGTGATGATGCCCGGCGTCGACGGCTACGAGATCTGCTACGCGATCAAGACCGCGCCCGCCCTCGCGCAAACGCGGGTGATCATCCTCACCGTGCGCAACGACGCGGACGGGATCTCGACCGGGCGGGCAGCGCTCGCGGACGCGTACCTGATCAAGCCTTTCGACCCCGACCTGCTGATCTCCACGGTGCGGGATCTTCGCCGGGGCCTGCCCGTCCGCTTCGCTTCGCCCTGAGGATCGCGCGGGTCGCCACCGCGGCGTTGTCGGCGATCACGTGAAGCAGTGCGAGCGCGCAACCTTGCGGCTTTCGATTGCCCTGCTCCCAGTGCCTGAGCGTCGCCAGCGGAATGCCGAAGCGATGGGCGAATCGCGACTGGCTGAGAGATAGCCTGCGGCGGAGCGCCGCGACGTCGAGCGGCGCGAGCGTAAAGCGCATGAGCGGCGCCCGATAGGCGCGCTTGTCCTCGTACGGGATCCAGATTTCCTCGTCGGGCGCGCGACGGTACCTACGCGTTTTCACTATTCACGAATTCATGATCCAGCGGATCACTACCCGCCTGGATCACGAATTGGAAGTTAGCGAGTTCGAGGTATCGCACATCGCTTCAACGCCACACCCGCCGACCCCGTGCATTCGCGGACACACCGCGGACAGACGCGGACATTCGCGGACATTCGCGGACACTCCCCGCAGCCACCGTCGCCCCCTACAAATCAACGGTTTATCAGGTGGCACGCTAGCTGCTACGTGCTACCCAACATGATCCGCGACACCTCCGCCCAGGACCGCCCCATCGAACGCAAGGGCGGCCGCTTCCCGGCCCGCATCGTCGGCATGGCCGTCGGCGTCGTCGGCCTGGTGATGCTCTCGGTTTGGCTCTTCTCGGGCTGGCGCTCGTCCGCCGTCGCGGCGAACGCCTCGCGCCTGCGCATCGCGCCCGTCACGCAAGGCACGCTGGTCCGCGACGCCTCGGTCAACGGCCGCGTCGTCGCCGCCATCAGCCCGACGCTCTATGCCCCGGCGCCGGCCACGGTGTCCCTCAAGGTGAGCGCCGGCGATTCCGTGAAGAAGGGCCAGGTCCTCGCGCAGCTGGAATCGCCCGAGCTCGCGACGGCGCTGCGCCGGGAGCAGTCGACCTACGAAGAGTTGAAGAGCGAGATCTCGCGCCAGGAAGTCCTCGCGCAGAAGGCGAAGCTCAAGGCCGTGAGCGACGCCGACCAGGCGGAGATCGAGCGCGCGGCGGCGCAGCGCGTGTACGAGCGCATCGAGAAGGCCGGCGTGGTCGGCGTCATCGCGCGCAACGACTTCGAGAAGGCGCAGGACAACCTCAAGTCCGCCGAGATCCGCGGCAAGCACGCGACCGAAGCGGCGAAGCTGGAATCCAGCGACATCGACCTGCAGCTGCGCTCGCGCCACGAGCAGCTCGCGCGGCAGAAGCTCGCGCTCGAGGATGCGAAGCGCCGCGTCGACGAGCTCTCGGTGCGCGCCCCCATGGACGGCGTGATCGGCAGCCTCTCCGTGGTCGACCGCACCGTCGTTCCCGCCAACGCGGCCCTCATGACCGTCGTCGACCTCTCGCGCCTCGACGTCGAGCTCGAGATCCCCGAGACCTACGTCCACGACCTGGGGCTCGGCATGAAATCCGAGATCTCCGCCGGCGACGTCAAAGGCGTGGGGAAGATCGTGGCCATCTCGCCGGAAGTCGTCCGCAACCAGGTGCTCGCGCGCGTGCGGTTCGAAGGCGCGCAGCCGGCGGGCCTCAGGCAGAGCCAGCGCGTGCAGGCGCGCCTGCTCATCGACGAGCGGCCCAACGCCCTCATGGTCCCGCGCGGCCCCTTCGTCGAGGCGCACGGCGGCAAGTACGCGTACGTGATGGAGGACGGGTTCGCGGTCAGGAAACCCATCCGCATCGGCGGCACGAGTGTCAGCAGCATCGAGATCGCCGAAGGCGTGAAGGTCGGCGACCGCGTGGTAGTCGCAGGCTCCGAAGACTTCGAAAACGCACCCCGAGTGAAGATCAACGACTGAAAGGCCTCCCCATGCTCCACATGAAGGACCTCACCAAGGTCTACCGCACCCACATGATCGAGACCCACGCGCTGCGCGGCTTCGACATCGACGTGAAGAAGGGCGAGTTCGTGACGGTCACCGGTCCCTCGGGCTCGGGGAAGACCACGTTCCTCAACATCGCGGGGCTGCTCGAGGACTTCGACGGCGGCGAGTTCACGCTCGACGGCGTGAGCGTGAAGGGCCTCTCGGACGACAAGCGCTCGCGCCTGCGCAACGAGAAGCTGGGCTTCATCTTCCAGGGCTTCAACCTCATCCCCGACCTGAACCTGTTCGACAACGTCGACGTGCCGCTGCGCTACCGCGGCTTTTCCGCCGCCGAGCGGCGCGAACGCATCGAAGGCGCCCTCAAGGACGTGGGGCTCGCCTCGCGCATGAAGCACTATCCGGCCGAGCTCTCGGGCGGGCAGCAGCAGCGGGTGGCGATCGCGCGGGCGCTGGCCGGCACGCCCGTGCTGCTCCTCGCCGACGAGCCCACGGGCAACCTCGACAGCCAGATGGCGCGCAGCGTCATGGAGCTGCTGGAGCAGATCAACGCCAAGGGCACGACGATCATCATGGTCACGCACGATCCCGAGCTCGCGATGCGCGCGCAACGCAACATCCACATCATCGACGGGCGCGCGAGCGACCTGCGCCGCGGTCCCTCGCTCGTGAAGGAGGCCGCGCATGTTTAGGTACTACGTGGTCCTGGGACTGCGCAGCCTGCGCCGCAACCCGGCGCTCACGGCCCTCATGGTCCTCATCCTCGCGATCGGCGTCGCGGCGAGCGTGTCCACCCTCACCATCCTCCACGTGATGTCGGGCAACCCGATCCCGCACAAGAGCGACCGCCTCATCGTGCCGCTCCTCGACGTGGCGCCGCTGCGCGGCTACGTGCCCGGCGAAAAGAACCCGTACGGCAACCAGAGCACGTACATCGACGTGCAGAACTACCTGCGCAGCGGCCAGGGCGTCCGGCGCACGGCCCTCTTCGAGATCGGCGGCTCCATCGAGCCCCCGCGGCGCCAGGATCCCGTGGTCGACCTCGGGGGGATCGCGACGACGGCGGACTTCTTCCCGATGTTCGAGCTTCCCTTCAAGTACGGCCAGGCATGGACCGCCGCCGACGATGCGAAGGAAGCGCGCGTCGCGGTGCTGAGCACGTCGCGCGCGGCCGCGCTCTTCGGCGAGAACACCGATCCCATCGGCAAGCGCTTCCGGCTCTGGGGCTCGGATTTCACCGTCGTGGGCGTCATCGACAAGTGGAACCCGGTGCCCCGCTACACCAACCTCATCAACGGCAGCGGCGGCTACTTCCGGGGCGACAACGACCTCTACGTTCCCCTCGGCACGGCCGTGGCGCACGAGCAGCGCTCGAACGGCAGCACCAACTGCAGCAAGGACTCGGGCGTGGGCTACAAGGGGTTCCTCGAGTCCGAGTGCATCTGGCTCACCGCGTGGTTCGAGCTGGGCTCGGCTTCCGACCGCCCGGCGCTGCAGGCCTGGCTCGACAACTACGCGAAGGAGCAGCAACGCGGCGGGCGCCTCGAGCGCAAGGCGCCGAACGAGCTCTTCAACGTGATGCAGTGGATGGAGTATCTCGAGGTCGTGCGGCAGGACAACAAGCTCGCGGTGTGGCTCTCGTTCGGATTCCTGCTCCTGTGCATCGTGAACACGATGGGGCTGCTGCTCGCCAAGTTCTCCACGCGCGCCGCGGAGGTCGGCGTTCGCCGGGCGCTCGGCGCGGGCCAGGGCGCGATCTTCCGCCAGTTCCTCATCGAGACGGCGGTCATCGGCCTCGCCGGCGGGCTCGCCGGGCTGGTCCTCGCCATCGGCAGCCTCGCGCTCATCCGCCAGAGCACGCGCGACCTGTCGGCGGTCGCGAACATGGACTGGACGATGCTCGCGGCGACGTTCGCGATCGCGGTCGCGGCCGCGATCGTCGCGGGGCTGCTCCCGACCTGGCGCGCCTGCCAGGTCTCGCCCGCCCTCCAACTCAAGTCGCAGTGAGGACCGCCATGGAAATCCGTCCCATCATGTCCACGCTCCTGCGCCAGCGCACGGGCCCGCTCCTGGTCGCCCTGCAGGTCGCCATCAGCCTCGCGATCCTCGCCAACGCCATCTTCGTCGTCCAGCAGCGCATCTCCGCCTCGCAACGGCCGAGCGGCGTGGCCGAAGAGGAGAACGTGGGCTACGTGACGCTGAGGCCGCTCAAGCCGCGCCCCCACATCGACGAGATCGCGGAGCAGTCGCGCGAGCGCGCCGCGCTCCTCAACGTGCCGGGCGTGAAGGCCGTGGCGTGGACCAACCAGATGCCGATGTCGCGCTCGGGCAGCTCCAGCAGCATCCGGCTCACCCCGAAGCAGCCGCGGGAGAGCGCGACGCCCGCGTTCTACTACGTGCAGCCCGGGTTCATCTCGACCCTGGGCCTCAAGCTCATCGAAGGCCGCGACTTCATGGAGTCGGACGTGGTCGAGGTGGATCCGGAGACCGCGGCGCCCGGCGAGGGCCAGCCCGACGGCGCGATCGTGACCAAGTCCGTGGCCAAGCTCCTGTACCCGGACGCGACGAGCTACGTGGGCAAGGAGTTCTTCTACGGCGCGGACGAGAACGGCAAGCCGACCCGCATCCTCGGAGTGATCGACACGCTGCAATCGCCCAGCGCGGGGACGAAGACCGGCGAGCACTCGGTGCTCGTGCCTTCGCGCCTTTCCTACGGGTTCTCGCGTTACGCGGTCCGCGCCGAAGCCGGGCAGCTCGACCGCGTGCTGAAGGACGCGCGCGAGGCGTTGATCAAGAACGCGCCCATGGCGGTGTTCACCTCCACGCGCTCGGTGAGCGAGGATCGCTTCAACCGCTATCGCAACGACCGCGCCATGGCATGGATGCTGGTGACCATCAGCGTGCTGCTGCTGCTCGTCACGGTGAGCGGCATCGTCGGGATCACGGCGTTGCGCGTGGCCCAGCGGCGCAAGCACATCGGCGTGCGCCGCGCGCTCGGGGCCCGCTGGCGCGATATCCTTCGCTACTTCATCGTGGAAAACGTGATCATCACCACCGGCGGGATCGTGGCGGGGCTGCTCCTGGCCCTCGGCCTCAACCGCTTCCTCATGGCCCAGGTGGACATGGCGCGCCTGCCCCTCGAGTACCTCGCCTTCGGCGCGGCCTCGCTCTGGGCGATCGGGATCGCCGCGGTCTACGGCCCGGCCTCGAAGGCCGCCAGCATCTCGCCCGCGATCGCGACGCGTACCGCCTGATGGCCACGGTCCTCGTCATCGACGACAACGCGTCCATCGCCACGGCGCTGGACGTCTTGTTGTCGTTGCACGAGATCGAGACCCTCCATGCGAGCACGCCGGAAACGGGACTGGCGCTCCTCGACCGCACGCCCGTCGACCTCGTCCTCCAGGACATGAACTTCGCCGAGGACACGACGAGCGGCGAAGAAGGGCGCGCGCTCTTCCGCGCGATCCGCGAGCGCCATCCCGACGTGCCCGTGGTGCTGCTCACCGCGTGGACGCACCTCGACATGGCGGTCGAGCTCATCAAGGCCGGCGCAGCCGACTACGTCGCGAAACCGTGGAGCGACGAACGGCTGGTGACGGTGGTGCGGAACCTTGTGGAGCTGGGCTCCGCCAACCGGCTGCTCCGCGAGCGCGCGCAGCGCGACGCGCGCGGCCGCCGCCAGCTGCAGGAGCAGTTCGACACGCGCGGCATGGTGTGGCGCGACGCGGCCACGCAGCGCGTGCTCGAGCTCGCGTGCCAGGTCGCGCGCGCCGACGTCCCGGTGCTCATCACGGGGGCCAACGGTAGCGGCAAGGAGCGGGTGGCCGAGATCATCCAGGCGAACTCGTCGGTCAAGGATGGGCCGTTCGTGACGCTCAACTGCGGCGCGATTCCCTCCGAGCTGGTCGAGGCCGAGCTCTTCGGCGCGGAGGCGGGCGCGTACACGGGCGCGGGCAAAGCGCGCGCGGGGAAATTCGAGGCAGCCGACGGCGGCACGCTCTTCCTGGACGAGATCGGGAACCTCCCCGCCGCGGGACAGGTGAAGCTGCTGCGCGTGCTCGAGACCGGCCGCTTCCAGCGCCTGGGCTCGAACGACGAGAAGCAGGTGCGCGTGCGCGTCATCAGCGCGACCAACGCCGACCTGCCCGCGATGATCCGCGCCGGGACCTTCCGGCAGGATTTGTACTATCGTCTCAACGTGATCGAGCTCGACCTTCCGCCGCTCGCGAAGCGGCCCGACGACATCGTTCCCCTCGCCGAGCATTTCACCGGCGAAGGCAAGACGATCGACCCCTCGGCCGTGCGCGCGCTGCAGCGCCACGCGTGGCCGGGCAACGTGCGCGAGCTCAAGAACGTGATGCAGCG
>JADMIO012752925.1_pt1 | contig 22083 bp, 18 predicted proteins | sample 8958161 | NCBI WGS metagenome assembly JADMIO01 (sample SAMN16585339, study PRJNA669376) | soil metagenome | isolation source: Crop rotation soil | place: USA: Cullars Rotation, Alabama | collected 2011
CTTTCCTTTCCCCTGAGGATTACCGCCGCTTCGCCCTTTCCCAGCAGGCCGACCCCGCCCGAGGCAAAGCTCTCTTCTTCAATGAAGAAAAGCTCGCCTGCTCCAAATGCCACACCATCGACGGCAAAGGCGGAAAAGCAGGTCCCGACCTCTACGCCATCGGCGACAAGTTCCCCCGGCCCGATCTTATTACCGCCATTCTGCAACCTTCCACGAACATCGCCATTGGTTACACCACCACCATTGTCACCACTCGCGATGGGGAGGATTTCACCGGCATCCTTCAATCCGCGAATGACTCCGCTCTCGACCTGATGAATGCCGATGGAAAGCTGGTCCACATCCTCAAGAGCAACATCAAGGAACAAAAAGCCAGCCCCATCTCGCTCATGCCGGAAAATCTACACGCCGCTCTCTCTCTCCAGGAATTCAATGATCTCATCGAATTTTTAATTTCCCTTCGCCAACCCGAGTCCGCCGCCGTTAGTGACTCCGCCACCCCTTCAGAAATTCCTCAACTCGCGACTCCCATCAAAGTCACTCCATTTTTCAATCAGAAATTCACCACTCCTCGTATCGATAATGTCGAATCCGGCCTCACCGGCTCTTCCCAAATCCCTGGCCAGCCCAACGCATGGCTCGTCACTCACCAGGTCGGTTACATCTGGCTCATCGAAAAATCCCCCAGCGGCGAAAAGAAATCTCTCTTCCTCGATCAGGTTTCTCAAACTTACAGCAAAACCGGTCCCAACGGCCTCCTCGGTCTTGCCTTTCATCCAAAGTTTCGCGACAACCGAAAATATTACCTCAAATACCAACTCTTCGAGAGCAACACCATTGCCACCGTCATCGTCGAAAAAAAGATGGCTCCCGATTTTCTCCATGATTCCGGCGAACCTTCCCGCCGCCTCATCATCATCCCCAGTCTCGCCGGCGATCACGGCGGCGGTTGCGTTCAATTCGGTCCCGATGGCTTTCTTTATTTTGCTATGGGCGATTCCGGTCCTCATCGCGACCCCAACGGCAATGCCCAAAACATGCAATTGCTCCTCGGCAAAATGGTTCGCATCGGTGTAGACCATCGCGACCCCGGCCATGAATATTCCATTCCCGCTAACAATCCCTTTCTGGCCCGTGCCGATGCTCGCCCCGAAATTTACGCCTCCGGTTTCCGCAACCCATGGCGCTTCAGCTTCGACACCAAAACTGGCGACCTCTGGCTCGCGGACGTCGGTCAGGATCGCGTCGAGGAAATCGATATCGTTCGCGCCGGCGGAAACTATGGTTGGAACATCTACGAAGGGTTCGAACGGTTCTCAGACACTTACCGTAACCAAAAAGCCACTTACCTCCCGCCTGTCATGACCTATAAACGCAAATATGGAAACTCCATCACCGGCGGCTACGTTTATCGCGGCCATTCCAACTCATCCTTCAATGGCGTCTATATTTTCGGTGATTACAATTCCAAAATGGTCTTTGGCATGACCCTCAAAAACGAAAAACTCGATACCGTCCGCCAAATCGGCACTGCCCCTCAACACATCGTCTCCTTCGCCTCAGACGAACAAGGTGAACTTTACCTGGTCGGCTTCGAAGGTACCATTTACAAACTCGATCTCTCCAGCGCCTCGTTCGATTCGCCTGTTAAAAAATTCACTTCTTTTAATTCCGACTTCAAACCAAGACCCTGAAATCAGCAATTCTTTTTTAACCATCAAGACTTAATGCCCGGCGGCGGCGGAAAAATTTCGGAATGCAACGAGCGCGAGGTCAAAGCCTTCCTGATCGTCGGCACAATCATTTCCATCGTCATCTGCTCCGCCGCCATTCTTAAACATCGAAATGATTTCTTCGGCTGGGCCGCGATCCTTTTTTGCTCAATCTGGGTAATCAACCTTTGGATTCAATGCCTCAAACGCCTCGCTCAATTGAAACGCGAAAAGTCCTGACCAGCTTCAACTCAACTGCCTATACTCACCGCTTCTTCAGCCGGTAAAAACCCTTCGTCCCTCCACCACCCAAATCCACTTCCTCCTCCAAAGTGCTTCCATTCAAAACCGCGGGACTTGCCACTTCTTTCCAATCCGCGCTATTCAGTGAATCGCTTTCCTCCAGCACAAACTCACTTGTAGGAATAATCCAGGAAAGGTGCAGATTGCTTCCAGTCCCCAGCTTCAATTCCGGCCGCGAAACGCTTCCGAATGTCCAAATCGCCCCCGAACTATTCGCCGCAGATCCCGCTACGAACCTCTTCCCGTCGGCTGAGCTCGCCACCGTCTGCCACTGTTCTACATTCAGCCCCGCCGCCACATTACTTCTCCAGCTCACTCCATAATCCTCGGACGTGTAAACCGACCCGTCCTGCCCCACCACCACCAGCCGGCTCCCATCCGCCGACGACGCCACTGAACTCCAAAAAGGAGGATCCTCCAGCCCGCTCCGAACCCAGGTCCGGCCTGAATCGTTCGAGTGCAGAACTCTGCTATATACGTCATTGCTTCTCAGTTCGATCATTGCCACTTTGGATCCGTCCGCCGAACACGCAATTGCAGTGCACCAGTTCGTCACCCCACTGCTCTTCTCCCAACTCGATCCGCCATCTCCAGAAGTAAAAACACCATCCCTGGTCGTTGCAAAAAGTTTCATTCCATCCGCCGATGAAGCCACCTCCGACAAATAATTCGTTGGGCCCACTTTCTCCCAGGTTTCGCCCGAATTTTCAGACCGATAAAGACTCGATCCTGCCGCTAACAGCTTGCTCCCATCCGCTGAACTCGCCACCGATCCCCAATAAGCATTCGGCGCGCTCGTCTTCTCCCATGTCTCCCCCGAATCTTTCGAAGTGTAAATCGGCCCTCCCTTCCAGCAAACCACCACCAGCTTCTTTCCATCCGCGGACATCGCCACCGCTTCACACCATACCGCAGCCACGGTGTGGCTCACCCACGTCTTGCCCGCATCACTGGATGTAAAAATATCTGAGTACCCATGCAAGGCGGCAAGCTTCATCCCATCGGCTGACGAAGCCACCGACCACCAGCGATAATTTGGCGCGCTCGTTTTCCCCCACCCTTGAGCGAATCCCGTGCGGCAACCCACCACCATGCCGAGGATTAACAGCGCCATCCGAATGCAGCTTGGGTTCATTGCCCTCACTTGTAGCACAAATCTCCCTTGGCTGAAAACTGCGTGTTTAACCGCACATCCACAATATTGATAGATCGGGACATGGCAGTTGGATGGTCGGGCCGCCCAATTATTGCAAAAGCGGCTCGCGAAAAGAGACGCCATTTTCAGCCTCGTTAAAAGGCTCCCGCTTTCTGGCGCTCTGGATCATTCTTTCACCCAGTGGCAATTTACTTCCATTCAGGGAGCTGGGCGGTATCCCATATCGATTCTTAAAATCCCTCGAGAACTGAGAGAGCTGCTTATATCCCAGGTCGTAAGCCACTTCTTTAACTCGTATCCCTTCCTTGAGCCTTTTGTATGCTTCATCCAGGCGAATACCTTGCAGCCAATCGGTCACCGTCCCCACGTCATGACGCGAAAAATAACGTTGTAAAGTCCGCAGTGAAACGCCGCATAAATCGGCCAGAGCGTTCGCTTTAAATTGAGCGCTGAAAGCCAGTTTTTTCCAGGTTTCTCCTTCAACAATGTGTTCCCCATTAAATGCAATCCTGTTCATAAACTTCCCTTTCTGTTGAAAAGCGCCCGCTCTCTTTGGGGTCATTTCGTTGCGAGCGCGCCCTCTACTTATAATTTCCCCTTCGAATTCAGAAATGGCATCGGGGAAAGCTCCCGATAAAAACCTCCATAAAAAGCTCTTCAGCGACACAGCAACGCTCTTGCAGTAAACCCTGCGGTTATACAGCTCATCGCGAGCAGGCCCTCATATTGCAAACCAAATGGTCACCCTTATTTGCGTACAGTCATCCTGGTTTATTTAGGCTCTCCTCTCCTGGCCCCACACCCAACGCAATCTCACCCGGTAGGGACACGTTGCATCTGTGTCCCACTTCTTTTCGTCGCGACAACCTCCCTAAAACCCAAACGTCGGTCTGCGCACACAACCACAATTATATCGTGGTTATCTGTTTGGAATCTGCTTAAAAATTCAGGGCCCCGGCCAGTGGAAAAATTTAAAAGTCGTGCAATTTTTTTCCCGAACAGGAGGGTTCCAGTGGACTCAGGAAAGGTGATCCGTGTTTATTTTCGGGATGAACTGCATGGCCAATCGTATTTATCTTTCAATACCGAGGCTGAAGCGGTGCAACAGATCCGCAAAGTTCAGGACCGTTTCCGCTCAATAACGATTTTTGATGAAGCCACCTGCCGCGAACTCTTTGATGCGGAAGTAGCCCTGCGCATCATCAAAGCCGCGGCGCAGATTTAAGCGAGAAATGCCGTAAGGCCATCGAGCAGGGCCACCACCTTTTGCGGGATTGTACCTATGGACGACTTCAATCGTTGTGGTAACTGAATACTGGGTCGAACTGTATTCGACCCAACGTGCAAGGCCGCTTCTGGACATCCCTGTTAAGAAGCGGTTCTTCGTTTAAACTTCGGCCCAAATCACCTCGCTACGGCCTTCCACTTACTCGGGGTGATTCCTGATTACAAAAAAGAACCCCTGATCAAGAAATTCTCGTGCCTGCTCCATCGTTTCCAACTCCTCGAAAGCCACTCGAAATTTATCGATAGCAAGGAACAATTCAAGCTCATCAGGCATAAACGCCCCATCGTGAAGTTTGTGTGCCCCGTTTATCCGCTTTGCACTCATAGATTTTTTTTCCGCCCCTTTGAGCTTACAAGGGAACATCCTTCCATAATTATGTGCAATTAGTACGCTTACCTATCTTTCCTATAACCGCGTTTCACTGCCAAATTCAGAGTTGCGTTCTTACATGCACAGCTCCATGCACCAAGCACCTTACTAGCCATCAGGGACAATCTTTCCAAATCCTGAGTGTTTGCCCGACTTTTAAAATAGGTAGTAAAGGCTACGTTTCCCTTCAGTGCTGGAAATTCTTTTAGTCGATGATGTTGCCCAGGATTTAAAATTGCTCGAACGAACCATCCGTCAGTGCAAAATTCTGAATCCCATCAAACAACTTGCCAGTGGTGAAGATCTCTTGTCCTCCTTCCACAAAAATCCCGGGGAACGATACCTGGTTTTTATTGACCTGATAATGGAACCGATCAGCGGGCTCGAGACACTGCGCCGGGCCAACAGCCTCGGTCTAACCTCTCATTCTATTTTTATCCTGCTATCCGGAATGAACGACCTCAAGCGTATCAAAGAAGGATACCAATTGGGCGCCCGCACCTTCGTCATGAAACCCCTCCGCTGTGAGGATATTCGCGAAATCTTTCACGCTCTCAAAACAGTCTTCTCCTCCAGGTCCATGCCGGACGGCGAAATCTTGGAATGGATAAACCCTCCTCTACGCAAAAGCCCGGCAACCCAAATTAGGCTCTCAGCTCTTGCTTAGCCCCGGCGAGTTGGAAACCCCACGCGCTGCATTTCCTTCCTTTCCGCAGCATCCGTCACTTCGCAGACGCCCCAGCGGCAACCGGTAACTTATGGGAAATTGTGCATTCGATTCCCTGAGGGAATCGAAGAATTACATCCACACCGTGAAGCTGACGCTCCACACAGAACTCTTCCGCCTCTTCTGACGTCGCGAATAAAGCGGCATATTGTAGCTCCGGAGTCAGGCCTCCATCCAGTGAGACCCATAATCCGCTGATAAGATGACGTAGGAGAAACTTCATCAGGATGACAAAGTTAACAGGAAAACCCTGCGCGTATAGATAGTACAATTACCTAATTTTGTCGGAAACTCCCCGATATCCATGACCTGCACGGAGGAGGTTCCGTCATTACGGTTTCGGATGGGCCAGAAGCCATTCAGCCAGTTGCTTCGGGAAGGTGGCGTTCCAGGTCGGAGAATGAAGAGCGTTGCGAATCGCCCAGTGTTCAATCGCGCCACCCGCAGGAGCAGAATTGTAACGACTCACGAGCGTGTCATTCCCAACCGCAGTCACCAGATCGAGGGAAGGCTGAGTTTCTTCGACGAGGTCCGTGCAACCATTCCACTCAGCCCAGCGGCGGAGAACTTCGTGGGTGCTCGTAAAACTTCCGGTAATCGGAATCCCGCCACTGACCGTACCACCATTATAAGAAACAACTTCATCAGAAGTGCCGTGAATTTGCAGAATATTTACCGGCCCGGAAGGTGGAGGCAACGTCGAAACCTGGTCTATCGTTCCCGAGATGGCAGCAATGCTCGCGATGAGTTCTGGATATTCCATAGCCATGCGGAAACTCATAAATCCCCCGTTGGAATGTCCTGCAAAGTGGACCCGCTTCAAATCCACATGATAATCTGTCGCGATGCGGCCCATCAATTCCCGAAGGAAACCGATGTCGTTAACTTCCTTCTTGTCGAAATCGCAGCACACTTCCCACCCATTCCACGCTTCAGCCCCTCGCGGATCGACCACACCATCCGGGTGGCAATACAGAAATCCAAGCGCTTCAGCCTGCGGTTGCAGCCGCATATACGATTCATAGCCATCCCCTGTTCCCCCATAGCCGTGCAGAAATATTAAAAGCGGCATTGCCGATTCCGATCGGTAGCTGGAAGGAATAAAAACCTTCGGCGTTCGAGGGTGCGGATTTCGAAGGCGGTAAAAAGTAGGAATTGCCGGAGCTGCATTGGTTGAGAAATTTTTGCGCACAGCACCGCTGTTCACCCATGGACCGGATGGCGCGGGAGCGGTTTGCAGTATCCCTTCACCCGTCCATCGGAAAGTGAGCAAGCTATTCGACAGCGCCACTACCAGCCCTGGGCTGAAATTCGGTTGAACCACCGCGTTCAATGAGAGGGTAACCGTTTTACTTTCAACCGTTCCGGTCGAATCAGTGACGGAGACACTGTAATTTCCCAAATTATCGATACTCGCTGCTGCGATCCGTAAAACGTTTGAAGTGCCCTCAGCAATAGCAGCACCTCGAAAACTCCATTGATAAGTGATTGGATCCACCCCCGTCGCGGCCACTGAAAAAGTACTCGCCACCCCCTTCGTCGCCGTCACCGCAGCCGGCTGCCGCGTAATCGTCGGAGCCGCGGTAACACTCCGGAAGTCCGCCCGACCAAATAAAACCAGGCACAAAATGAAATAACGCATGGGACCAAAAATAGTAGCTTCCCTACTGACCCTCAGGCAAACCAATAATGCCCCATATTTCCCATATTTCCCATATTTCCCATATTTCCCATATTTCCCATACTTCCCATACTTCCCATATTTCCCATACTTCCCATACTTCCCATATTTCCCATATTTCCCATATTTCCCATATTTCCCATATCTCCCCTACCTCCCCTACCTCCCCTACCTCCCCTACCTCCCATCTCTCCCCTGCTCCCCATCACAAGCTCATTGCTCTTCTTACTCCAGGCACTTCACTCCGCACTTCATCGCTGCGGACCTCAACGATTCGTCTCGGGACGCCAGTGGCAGCGCTTTTCTTCGTGCCAGTTCAAGATAACATGCGTCATAAATTGAGAGGGTATATCTCACCGCCAGATCCGATGTAGTCGAAAAGGCCTGCTTGCTTGTCTCCTCATCCACAATCACACGAAGACTGCTGAGCAATGCCAACCCATTTTGCCGGTGCGCTTCCGTCAGTAATTTGCGTCGGACAGCCACCAGCAGCCCATTTGCAACTTCCAGATGCCATAACGGTGGCACGCACACTGCGCTCCCATGCTTCACTTCCTCCAAAAGCCGCTTCGTTAATTCGGTCGATTGGTTCGGATGAATCCACCCGATAGCAATTGACGAATCGGCCACAAACCGTTCGCTCATCTTCGACCTTCTTCAACAAACTCTTTGAACTCTTCCCACGAGATAGGCTTCTCATTTCCTTGTTCCTGCTTAATCTCTCCCTGCAGGTTCTCCAATCCCTCCACAGCCCGCTTCACCTCGTCACAACTGCGTGCTCCTTCGGGTATAATTCTCGCCACGGGTTTGTCATGCCGGGTGATAACAATCTCTTCACCTGCCATCACCCGGTCGAGTATTTCCCCAAATCGGGTCTTTGCTTCAAAAGCCGCTACAGTACTCATAACAATCGATTAACGACTAGTCTAATTCGCTTCAGTATTTTTACAACCTTTTATTTGACATCTTCTATTGTTTTATGTACAACTTTTCCATGAACCAGATCAGCAATTCTGGTTCACCCGCTGCATCATCAGCGTGTCCGAAGGTTTTTACGTATTGGGCCCAATCAGCCCATGCGACTCGAACCTTCAGGCATTCTAAAACCCGGGTGAACCTTCACGAAGGGTCCAAAAGGGCGGCAGAAGTACTCCGTACATCTGACCCGGTAGGGACACGTTCCATCCGTGTCCCATTTCTTTTCGTCGCGACAACCTCCCTAAAACCCAAACGTCGGTCCGCGCACAAAAGCTCCCCTCTCCCTTCGCGCTCTTATTGGCAAGTCCGGCTCGGACCTTCGTGGTTCAAGATAGGCAGTCCTGCTTTACCCACCCACCCAACGCAAGTACCTGATTTAAGCCTTTTTAACACCTTTTAACCTTTAACCATGGAAATAAAAATATGAACTCAACTCGAAAATTCAGGCCCCAACCCAAACTCGCCCACCTCACTTCAGGCGAGCGGGAACAGATCGTTGAGTGGCTCAAAAACGATACCTACGAGCACGTACTCGAGCGCCTCGCCAAACCGCGCTCCGAAGGTGGCTTTGACACCCACGTTTCCATCAGCGTCCTCCAGACTCTTCGCGAACGAGCCACTCTCGTCGAAATGCTCAACCAACACGCCGAAGAACACATCGCCATTGACGATTTCCTGGCCATCCTCAACGCCGAGCCAGTTCCCTATCACGAGGCCACAATGCACATCATCCAGAGAAATGCCTTCAAGCTTTCACTTCGCGAGGAGCAATCCGCTTCCATGCTCTACACCCTCATGCGCATCGCGAATAATCCGTTCAACCGCGATCTCGCCAAAGAAAAACTCGCACTCCAAAAACGCGCGCTCGAACTGCGCGAAAGCAAAAAACAAAAGACCAATGCCGAATCACCATCCCAACCCCAGCGAAAAGCAGACGAACTCGGCCCCTACGCCCGAAATCTCGATGAACTCGAAGAACGCGCCTTCCGCAAATTCGGCATCCCCGAATCCGAATGGCCCGCCCGCCGCGCCATGGCTCGCAAAGCCCGCGAAGAACGCCTTCGTCGTGAACAACAACCTCAGAATTCCGCGCCTGGAACCGGAACGGAGGTCAAAACAGTTTTTCAATCCTGAATTGAAACCATAAACTTAACATATGTACAGTATACCAATTATGAAAACTGAACTTCGGAATCCGCAATTGGACGGAAAGACTTGTCGGGCGTCTAAATTCGTACCGGCCTCTCAAGGTGAAATCCGCAGCCTCTTATTTTGTCTATCGCGGTCGAACTCTGCGGCCCGACGCGACCATTATTCTCGTCAACTCGTCAGCTTCCTGCAAAAGAGGCCGAACACGATCTGCACTCGTCAGGGAAGCTTCTGCAATAAGCTCCAGCCAAAAGGCGGTTTCATCCGCCTCTTCTTCAACAACGCCTATTCGCGATACGAATTCAGCTTTGCTGCGGGCTCGGCATGTCGCCCGGTAATTCGCGGCTACCGAACTTCCAGAACGAATGATTTGGTTTGCAACAGCTCGGCCAGCACTGGTTTTAGGCAATTCATCGCAAAGCTTTATAATTTCAACTGCAAATCGCTTGGTCCGGTTTTTCAGTTCAATCGGAGTCACGGACTTTTTTTAAATCCGCAATCCGCAATCCGCAATCCGCAATCCGCAATCCGCAATCCGCAATAACTAAAACAGGTGTATTATGAAAATTGACTACTTTGAAAAACTTGCCCTCCTGGGCTATCAGTCCGCTTTCGCAGCGACTCCTGCTCGCTTCAAAATCGGCCTGTGGGCTCGTCAGACTGGGAAGGATCACACCGTCACTGCCGAAGCTGTTCTCGATTGCCAGCATAATCCCGGTACCACCTGGATTATTCTTGCCGCTGGCGAACGCCAGGCGCTTGAGTCATTGGCCAAAGCAAAGGAATGGGCCGAGGTCCTCAAATACGAAATCGATGAGTACATCGAAACTCCGGCCAACGTTCCGCTTTCCATTGCTCGTCAGACCAGCAGTGAAATCAGGTGGTCCAACGGCTCGCGGCTTTTAGCGCTTCCCGGCAATCCACACACTGTTCGTGGCTATTCCGCGAACTTAATCCTCACCGAATTTGCTTTTCATGAGGATACCCAGGCTATCTGGCGCGCCATTTATCCCAGCATCTCAAACCCAATTCGCGGCGGCGAAAAGAAACTCCGTATCATCTCCACCCCAAACGGACTCAATAACAAATTCGCTGACCTTTGGCACAAAGGAGAAAATTACAGCAAACATTTCATCGACATTTACACAGCCGTGCAGGAAGGGCTGAAGCTGAATATCGATGAACTGAAAGCGGGGCTGAACGATCCCGACGCGTGGGCCCAGGAGTATGAATGCAAATTCATGGATACAACCTCTATTCTGCTCCCGTACGATTTGATCCAGAGTTGCGAATCTTATGAGGCCGGTGAGGTGCGCTCAGACTTCTCGCCGGTGCGCGGTTCAAATCGGTTCTTCCTCGGCATCGATTTCGCCCGCAAGAACCATCTCACTGTGGCGTGGCTTTTGGAGCGGATCCCATCCACTTCGATTAACCCTAATGTAAATCCGAATCCGAATCCGAACCATTATGTCACTCGCGAAGTGCTCACCTTAAAAAACATGAGCACACCGGAACAAGTAACCCTGTTGCGGCCGCGTCTCGCGCTCGCATCACGCGTTTCCGTCGATTACACCGGCGGCGGCATTGGCCTGGGGGATTATCTTGTCCAGGAGTTCGGAGAATGGAATCCCGCGGCGCATCGCACCGGCAAAGTGGAACTCTGCCAATTCACTCCCGCGCTTAAAGGAGAACTCTTTCCAAAACTCCGCGCCGCCTTCGAACGAAAGGAAATCCTCATTCCCAGTTCACGCGAAATCCGGGAAGATCTCCATTCGATCCATCGCATCGTTTCAACCACCGGCCAGATCTCCTATCGCTCCAGCCAATCCGGCGATGGACATTCGGATCGCTGCACCGCCCTGGCCCTCGCATTCCGAGCTGCAACCAGCGTCCCCGTTACGGCCTGCGCAGAGACGGTTTACGTCCGAGGCATGCCGCCCATATCACAATGGGCCCGCGATCTCATCCGGAAACCATACCGATTCAGGTAGCCACCGGCCCATCCCCGGTTTGAGTTTGGGATTTGTTTTGTTTCATGTTGAAATGCCATGTCCCTTTCTCATCGGACCGGGGATTCTCTATTGAAATGAATCACTATGAATGACTGGGAACTTCTTCAAAGCTGGGTGCAACAGCGTTCCGACGCTGCATTCACCGAGCTGGTCTCTCGCCATCTGGATCTGGTTTACGCCTCGGCTCTCCGCCAGGTGCGCGAACCGGAGCTGGCTCGTGACGTCTCGCAGGCCGTGTTCCTCGCTCTCGCCCAAAAGGCCCCGCGCCTCAGTTCAAAAGTCATTCTCTCAGGCTGGCTCTTTCGCACCACCGGCTTTGTTGCCGCTCGTGCCCTCCGCTCCGAGGCGCGACGCAAACGATGGGAAACAGAGGCTTCCACCATGACTCCACTAACCACAGATTCTGCAACTCCCGAACAAAACTGGACCGTCGTCCAATCTCAATTGGATAGCGCCCTCCAGTCTCTCCCAGCTCGGGACCGCGACGCACTGCTCCTCCGTTTTTTTGAAAAGCAGCCGCTCCGCTCCGTCGGCGATCGCTTCGGAATTACCGAAGACGCTGCCAAAAAACGAGTCAACCGTGCCGTGGAAAAACTGCGCTCTATCCTCACAAAGCGCGGCATCGCATTCACTTCAGCAGCCTTGGGAACCCTGCTTCTTAATATCCCTGCCCAGGCAGCCCCGCACGGTTTCGCGGCCGCCATTTCCCACATTGCAGCCACTGGCGCAGCTTCCACCTCAGTGGCCGTCCTCACGGCCGCCGCCCTGCGCGATCTGTTCATCTCAAAGCTTCGCCAGCTCGCTCCCTTTACCGCCGCCGCTCTTCTCTTGCTTTCCACCACGCTCTGGTTGGCTTCCAAAAACAAAGTGACAACCTCTCCGAGCACCCCGCAGTCAGTGCCGCTACTCTCGCCGGAAACGAAACCACAAGCCGCACCTGTTGCCGATGGCTTCTCAGCCGCCACTCCGAAGCCCGGGCCTTCACGCATTCTCCTCTCCGTTCAATCGGCAATCGATAACTCACCCCTCGTTGCCACTCTGCGCGCCTCCGGTTCGGCCCGCTTGACTTCCACAATTCCAATCGACCTCACTACAGATGCCGCCGGCCTCGCGGAAATCCCCGTGGACGGCTCCAGGGTCAGTTCATTCCGTGTCTGGCTTTCCGCCCCAGGCTACGTCCCTGTTTCTCTCTCATGGAGAGGGCACGAATTTGTTGAACCGGTTCTTTATTACACCGCGAAACTTCAACCCGGTTACAAACTGGAAGGCATCGTCCAAAACGAACAGGGACTCCCCGTCCCCGATGCCCGCATTACTTTCAACGGTCCAGGCATTAGTCTTGGTGAAAGACAGAACATTGGATTTGCCAATCGCCTGACCGCCATCAAATCCGATGACAAGGGCCGCTTTCATTCCGATCAGCTTCCCGCCCCCATCGGCGATCATGCGATGAGCTATGCAATCGAACATGATGATTACGTCCGCGAAACCGTACAGCTGAGCAGCCTCGAAGCGCTCCAAACAAATCATGTCGTGATCCTCAAATCCGGGTTAAAAATTCACGGTACCGTCGTTGACGCAAGCGGCCGCCCGGTCGCCGGCGCCAAAGTCACAGAGGACCATAATTTCGCTGGCCCTCATCGGAACACCGAGGCTGATGCAAACGGCTTTTTTGAGATCGGTCCATTCTCTTCAAACGAAAACATTTCTCTCGCCGCATCAGCAAATGGTTTTCAGGAAAACAAAATGGACGTGAATGTTTCGCCTGCGGCCACGAATGTTGTCTTACAATTGTCGATCGCTTCCGGCGAAAAGAACGAATGGGAACGCGGGATGGATTCAGGTGTCACCATCCGCCTCATCGGCACCGTCGTGGATGAAGCTTCAGGTCAGCCACTACCGCTTTTCCGAGTCCGCTTGCAGGAACATCGTGGCACCGATCTGAGCCTCGTCGGCGAAGGCCACAACGGCCATTTCGATTGGCCCGTCTTTATGGCCTTCTTCCAGGAATTCTCACTGGAGGTGGAAGCAGATGGTTACGAGCCCTTCTCAACCGATATTCGTCCCGTCCAAAAAGGCGCGCAAAAATACGAGGTGAAACTGCGCCAATCTCTCAATCTTGCCGGAACTGTTCTCGGACCGGATGGCCATCCTGTAGCAAACGCTTTTGTCGGGCTCAACGGGCAGGATTTCAGTTGCTCGCTCATTGAAGGTTCTCGGCCATCCCCCGGCTCGTTGATTCCGCAAACGCTCACCGATAGTAATGGGCGCTTCTCCTTTAAACCCAAACTAGGAGTGAAATCAGTCCTCGCTGTGCATGATCTCGGCGCTGCCCAGGTTTCAATCGCTACTTTGGCGAAACAGCCAATTGTCCTCCAACCCTGGGGCGCTATCGATGGGAGGCTAATCGTACACGGTAAAGCTCTCGCTGGTCAGGGAATTGGATTGACATGCGCTGTCCGTCAGGGAGATCAATCAATTGCCTGCATAAATGCACAGGCAATTACAACAACCGATGCACAAGGGCGATTCCATTTTCCCAAAGTCCCCGCTGGTCCGCTCGTTGTTTGCCGCTTCTTTAATTTTAATCGCAACCGAGTCGGGCCAATTGGTATGAGTCACTCAAAGGAAGTCCTCGTCCCCTCCGGTGGAACAGTCGAGGTAACAATTGGCGGAAGTGGCGCCACACTCGTTGGCAAACTCGCCCTTTCCCAGGATCTCCCAGGCCACGACTGGCGCGACGACCTCCAATCACTCAATCAGTCCGAGCCGAACGCTCCTGTACTCACCCCAACTTCCGATTTTGCAGCTCTTCAGCGCTTCGCTCGCGAGTCGGAGGCCCGCAACGCAAGGGCCACAAAATATTACCTCGAAATTGAATCGGACGGCTCTTTCCACATCGATGACGTACCGCCGGGAAATTACGTTCTCGACCTCAAGGTTGCCCAACCTATCGCTTCTTCCCCCGCTTCAGCTTCAGGGCCGGAAGGTTCCTTTGACCGCCGTGACCTCGGCAAGTATTCGAAACCCGTCCAGGTACCTGAAAACGAGGAAGATACTCCGATCGAACTGGGCACGATTACAATACCCCTCGACCCTGCGGCCCTCGCCCGCCTGAACGCCTCTTTCGAATAATCGCGCCCTTCTCCTCGCCCTCTTTTTTCGAGTCGCCCCACACCTCTAAAAAGGCCTGTTTCGGGGTCCACTTTCCATTGACAGAGGGGGGACCTTTGTTACAGTCCCCCGCTCGGTTTCTTTCGGATTTTCGGACGGAATTGAATTTTATCTGACATTGAAAATTTATGGCTAAAGCTAGCAAAGCTACGAAATACGTTTACCTCTTCGGCAACAATAAAGCCGATGGCGATGGTTCCATGAAAGCCCTCCTCGGAGGCAAAGGCGCGAACCTCGCGGAAATGACCCGCATCGGCCTCCCTGTTCCTCCTGGATTCACCATCACCACCGAAGTTTGCACCTACTATTATGCAAACAAACGCACCTATCCCAAACAGCTCCAGTCCCAAATGGAAGCGGGCGTGCTCAACATGGAAAAGATCCTCGGGAAAAAATTCGGTGATCTCGACAAGCCTTTGCTCGTAGCCGTCCGCTCCGGTGCCCGTGATTCAATGCCCGGAATGATGGACACCATTCTGAACCTCGGCCTGAACGACCAGACGGTTCTCGCCCTCGTCAAAGCAAGCAAGAACGAGCGTTTCGCCTGGGATTGCTACCGCCGCTTCATTCAGATGTACGGCGACGTGGTGATGGGTGTCCAAAAGCGTCCGGACGAAGATCATGAGCCTTTCGAAACCGTCATCGATGGTCTCAAGAAAGAACTTTTTCCAAAAGAAGATAACGTCGAAGACACTCGCATCGACACTCTCGGCCTCAAGGAACTGGTCCGTCGTTTTAAAGATCTCGTTAAACAACGCACCGGCAAAAATTTTCCGAACGACCCGTGGGACCAACTCCGTGGCGCAGTAGGCGCTGTGTTCGGTTCCTGGATGAACGATCGCGCGATCGTTTATCGCCGCAAATACAATATTCCTCAGGAATGGGGAACCGCTGTGAACGTTCAGGCGATGGTCTTCGGCAACACCGGCGACCGCTCCGGTTCAGGCGTGGCTTTCACCCGCGATCCGGCTTCCGGCGAAAAAGTTTTCTACGGCGAATTCCTCATGAATGCGCAAGGCGAAGATGTCGTGGCTGGCGTCCGCACCCCGCAGCCAGTGGCGGAATTGAAGAAGATCATGCCCGGCGCATACAATGAGCTTGAGCGGGTGCGCAAGACGCTCGAATCGCATTTCAAGGACATGCAGGACTTCGAATTCACCATCGAAGAGGAAAAACTGTTCATGCTCCAGACCCGCAATGGTAAGCGGACCGGCGTAGCTGCCGTTCGTATCGCAGTTGAGATGGTCACGGAGAAACTGATTGATTGGCAGACTGCCGTCACACGGGTTCCCGCCGAACAGCTTGACCAGGTTCTGGCTCCGGTCTTTGACCGAGACACCATCAAGAAAACCGAAGTGATCGCTCGCGGTTTGCCTGCAGGCCCCGGCGCAGCTTCCGGTAAAATCTACTTCAACGCCGAACGCGCCGTCGAAGCAGCCGAGAAGCGAGAAAAGGTGTTGCTCGTTCGCATCGAAACATCACCGGAAGACCTCCGCGGTATGATCGCCGCCGAAGGTATTCTCACCGCTCGCGGGGGCGTCAGCTCCCACGCTGCGCTCGTCGCCCGGCAAATGGGTAAAGTCTGCGTCTGCGGTGCCAGCGCCCTTCAGGTCGATTATCACGCCAAGACTCTCACCGTCGGGAACCAAACCTACAACGAAGGCGACTGGCTCTCGATTGACGGCACCAGCGGTGAAGTTTACGCCGGCGAAGTGAAAACTGCGCCATCGGAAATTCTCCAGGTCCTACTCGATAAATCACTCGACCCGAAGAAAAGCCCCACCTACCTGAACTTCGCCAAGCTCATGGACTGGTGCGCAAAGGCCACCCGCCTTCAGGTCCGGACCAATGCCGATTCTCCCGAACAGGTCGCCAACGCAGTCGCTTTCGGCGCCTCTGGCATTGGCCTTTGCCGAACGGAACACATGTTCTTCGAAGGAAACCGCATCGATGCAATGCGCGAAATGATCCTGGCGGAAACAACCGAAGAACGTAAGAAAGCACTGGCCAAGCTCCTGCCATATCAGCGGGATGACTTCGCCGGAATGTTCCGAGAACTCGATGGACTTCCAGCCACTATCCGGTTTCTTGATCCGCCCTTGCACGAGTTCCTCCCGCACGAAAGCAGCCTGATCAACTCGCTCTCTGACAATATTGGTGTTCCGGCCGCAAAAATATCGAAACGAGTCGCGGAGCTCCATGAATTCAACCCGATGCTCGGGCATCGCGGATGCCGCCTCGGCATTGTGTATCCGGAAATCAGCGAAATGCAGGCGCGCGCCGTATTCGAAGCCGCAGCTATTGTGCAAAAGGAAGGCATCAAAGTTCGTCCGGAAGTGATGATTCCTTTGGTCGGCTTCCCGAAAGAACTTCAACTTCAAATCGAAGTTGTGAACCGCGTGGCTGCCGAGGTGCAGAAAGAGCAAAAAGTGAAGCTTAATTACCTCGTCGGGACGATGATCGAGATTCCGCGCGCCGCTCTGGTGGCAGACGAAATCGCCAGGGACGCCCAGTTCTTCAGCTTCGGCACGAACGACCTCACTCAAACAACCCTGGGAATGAGCCGTGACGATTCAGGCTCCTTCCTTCCTCGCTACCAGGAACTCGAAATCGTGAAGCAAAATCCGTTTGCTTCAGTCGACCAAAGCGGCGTCGGCAAGCTTATGCAGGTTGCAGTGGAGCTTGGCCAAAAAACCAGACCTGACATCAAGCTCGGTATCTGCGGTGAACATGGCGGCGATCCGTCCAGTGTGAAGTTCTGTCACAAGATCGGGTTGAACTACGTGAGTTGCTCTCCCTTCCGCGTTCCTGTCGCTCGCCTCGCAGCCGCGCAGGCAGCGATCAGCGACACAAAAAGCGCGGCCAAAAAACCTCTAAAAAAGAAGAAGTAAAAACCTTTTTCTCCGACAAGCCGCTGGCTAAAACCCAGCGGCTTTTTTTTGTACCCATCCTTTACCTCGAAAAATGAGGGGACATTATTCCGCTAAAGAAACGAAGTTTTTCAATATTTGAAGACCCACCTTCTGTGATTTTTCAGGATGGAATTGAGTAGCGTACACATTGTCCTTCCAAACTGCCGACGCGAATCTGGTTCCGTATTCCGTTTCGGTCGCTACAATCGATTTATCTTTAGGCTGTGGGTAAAAACTATGGACAAAGTAAACATAACTTCCGGAAGAAACCCCCTCGAAAAGCGGGCATTCGGGCCGGGTGATCTCAAGCTGATTCCAGCCAATTTGGGGCACCTTTAAATTCTTATCCTCTTTAAACCTTACCACTTTGCCTCCGAACAAACCCATTCCCGCTGCGCAACTGTTGAATTCCTCGCTCTTCTCGAATAAGGCCTGGTACCCGACGCATATTCCCAGAAAAGGCCGACCGGTTTTGACAAATTCTTGTGCTCCTTGAATTAAATCCTGCCTCTGCAAAGCGTTCAGGCAATCATCGAAGGCGCCCACCCCCGGCAATACGAGGGCGCGCGCTTCTCTGATCTCTTCCGGATAGGTCACCACCTGCACATCTGCATCCACAAACTTAAGCGCCTTGTAGACGCTCCGCAGGTTTCCCGCCCCATAATCGATCAACGCAATCATGGCTTAATTAAGCAGCGGTTTCAGTTGCTTGCGCAAGTTCTCGTTCTGTTTTAAGCCGTAACTGACCGCAAGCGGCATCAATATCGTGGCCTTTCTCCCGACGAAGTGTAGCGATCACTCCCCTGCTCTCCAGTGCATTCAAAAACTTTTCCTGCGCCTCCTCCGCGGGCCGTTCCCATGGCAAACCCTCGACATTGTTATACGGAATAAGATTCACCTTCGCATTCAACTTCTTCGCCAACTCACCTAACGGCTTCACCTGATCCATCCCGTCGTTCACTCCTTTGATCAAAATATATTCGAGAGTGATCATCTTCCCTTTTTTCGAAAGGTAGTATTCACAAGCGTTGCTCAGCTCATTCAGGTTAAACTTGCGATTCACCGGCATGATTTTGTTCCGGACTTCATCTGTGGCTCCATGCAACGAGATTGCCAGCCGAAACTGAAATGGTTCCTCGGCCAATTTCCGGATTTGCGGGGCCAAACCGCTCGTTGAAACAGTAATTTTCCGAGCCCCAATTCCGCCACCCCATGGAGCATTCAGTATAGTCAATGCCTTGATTAAATTCTGATAATTGGCCAGTGGTTCGCCCATTCCCATGATCACAAGATTGTTAATGAGCCTTTCCTGTTCGCCCCCTTTTTCCTTTGAATTCCAGCGCTCAGTTGCGAGCACTTGCTCCACGATTTCATGAACTCCCAGGTTTCGTTTCCAGCCTTCGAGTCCGCTTGCACAAAACTTGCACCCGTAGGCGCATCCCACCTGGGTTGAGACGCACAATGTATGACGATCGCTTGCCTCGCCGTACAAAGCCGGATTGGCCGGGATCAAAACACTCTCGATTAACGAGCCATCGCCGAGCTTCCAGAGGAATTTCTGGGTCGTATCCCGCGAACCTTGTTTCCGGACCAACTGTAGAACTTCGAGAGTAAAAGCGTGCTCAAGCTTCTCTCGAATATTTTTCGGCAGGTTGGTCATTTCCTCCCAGGAAGTCACCTTCCGCTTGTATAGCCACTCGAACAGTTGAGTTACACGATAGGCTGGGCACTCCCATTCCTGGAACTGCTTTTCCAATTCTTCAATTGTCTGCGATTTAATGTCGCACTTCACCGCCTCAAGCTAGTCGCGTTCAGCCCGGAAGCAAAGCGATCTCCTTTACTTGTCACGCCGGGCCATTCGCCACAAACTACCCTGGTGAATCGCTTTTATGTCGAACCGGCGGCCAGCAACGGAACCGCTATTGAACTCTCCGAAAGAGAATCGCATCACGCCATCAACGTGCTGCGCCTAAAGGAAAGTGATCGCGTTTCGGTCCTGAATGGGGTCGGCACCGAGTTCCTTTGCCAGGTCGGCAAGATAAGCAAACATGGGGTTGAGCTTTGGGTTTACCAGCGCAATTCATTGCCCCCCCTCCCCTACCAACTCACTTTAGTTCAAGCCCTCCCAAAGGGAAAAACAATGGAAACGATCATCCAAAAAGCGGCAGAACTTGGAGTCTCCACCATCGTTCCAATTCTTGCGGAAAGAACTGTTTCCCACCTGGATCAGGAAAATACAGAAACCCGTCTCGAAAAATGGAATTGGATAGCAATCGACGCGATTAAGCAATGCGGCTCAGGATGGCTACCCAGAATTGAACGTCCCCGCAAAACTTCAGATTTTCTGGCGAGTTGCGAGCGTTTCGATTTAAACCTCCTCGCATCCCTCCAGCCTGATGCAAGACACCCACGGGTGTGCTTTCGTGATTTCCTCCAGGATAAAAAGAGAAAACCCAAAACGCTTTCTGTTTGGATCGGCCCTGAAGGCGATTTTACGCCCGCAGAGATTAATGCGATTCGGGCTGGCGGAGCTCTTCCTATCACCCTGGGTCAACTTATCTTGCGGAGTGAAACGGCAGCCTTCTACTCTTTGTCTGTACTTAATTATGAACTCCAAGCCCCGGAATGAAGCGGTGGGTGGTTTTCTCGTCTTGACTGACCATTCGCGCCTCGAAATACTCAGGTTATGACCCCGAGAATTCCTTTGCGCCGGCCGTTCTCAAGCGCCTTCACTCTAATTGAATTGCTGGTCGTCATCGCAATCATTGCAATTCTCGCGAGCCTCTTACTCCCTGCACTTTCAAAAGCGAAGACTAAAGCTCAGGGCATTTACTGCCTGAACAATCTTAAAACGATGCAACTAGGGTGGGTCATGTACTCTCACGATTGGAATGATTTCGTGCCTGGTAATTACTGGCCGTCCCCAGGTCCTTCCAATTGGGTTTCCGGCTGGCTGAACTTCGCCGATAACCATCCGGACAATACGAATACCCTTTATCTTCTTGATAAACGCTTTTCTCAGATTGGGACTTACACCAAAGTTGCAGGTGCTTATAAATGCCCTGCAGATCGCATTATGGTCCGCAATGGGGGTGTCAGTCGTCCGCGTGTTCGAAGCATTTCCATGAATTCCTGGATGGGGCCGAATGCGCCCGCCTGGAACTCTGGATTTATCACCTTCGGCAAAATCAGCCAGCTCACAAAACTCTCAAGCAGCGAAGCTCTCGTTTTCCTGGATGAACGCGAAGACAGCATCGACGATTGTTACTTTGCGGTCGATATGGTTGCCGATCAGTTGGTTAATTTTCCAGGCACCTTCCACAACAAGGCTGGGGGTCTTACTTTTGCGGATGGTCATGCCGAAATTCACCGCTGGAAAGATCCCCGTACGACAGTTCCGTATAAGCCCGGCCAGAAAAAGGAGTTCACCGGAGGCATGGGGACGAACCCCGATCTCAAATACTTGCGGACACACGCCACTGTCTCTGCGAAGTAAATTCGTCGGTCTCCCATTCGAACCTGTCGAACAATCTTTCTTTCCAGTGATCCCTTTGCTATTCCCCCGCGTCAACTTATTCTTTGAAAAGATGGGAAGTGTTGCTGATGTTATCATGCGCGGAATCGCTGAGGGGCTCCATACCGGCGCCCAGCTTTACTCCTCTAAAGCAGGCGAAATTACATTCGATTTAGCATTGGGGGATGCCCGGCCGGAAATTCCAATGCGTTCCGATTCCATCATTCAATGGTACAGTTCAGGCAAACCGCTGACTGCCGCCGCACTGGGCCAACTTTATGAAGCCGGCAGAGTTCAGCTCCATGATCCCGTCAGCCAATACATTCCTGAGTTTGCGCAGGGCGGTAAGGAAAAAATTTCAATTCACCACTTACTGACCCATACCGCCGGGCTGAGGCTTGCGGATCGAATTCCACCTGAACTCGATTGGTCTGGTATCATTGAAAAAATTTGCGAGACGGATTTGGAACCCAATTGGCAGCCAGGGGAGAAAGCCGGGTATTCCAGCCAGGCCGCGTGGTACATTCTCGCGGAAATCATCAGAAGGATTTCAGGAGTTGAATTTCCGGATTATATTAGATCTCAAATCCTCCAGCCACTTCGCCTGGATGATACCTGGCTCCAACTTCCACCGAGGGAATTCAAAGGTTATGGAGATCGAATCGCGTTTATGTACGACACAGAAAAGGGCAGATGGACGCCGGACGCCCTCCAGGATGAGAAAGGGATGGCAGTTTGCCATCCAGGCAGCAGTGCCCGCGGACCCATTAACCAACTTGGCCGCTTTTACGAAATGCTTCTGCACGGTGGAACAGTTGACGGCGTAGAAATCCTCAAGGCCGCCACCATTGATCTCTTCACGAGACCACATCGGAGTGGTCTTTTTGATTATACCTTTCTGGCAAAGCTGGACTGGGGGTATGGTTTCCTGTTGAACTCCGATAGCTATAATTTTGAAACCGTTCCATACGCTTATGGCCGATACGCATCTCCAGAAACATTTGGGCACAGCGGATCGCAATCTTCCTGTGCTTTTGCGGATCCGACCAATCAACTGCTTTCCAGCACAGTGGGATCCGAAGCTTGGAATTCACGTGACTTGAAGTCG
>JADMIO012779178.1_pt1 | contig 22078 bp, 20 predicted proteins | sample 8958161 | NCBI WGS metagenome assembly JADMIO01 (sample SAMN16585339, study PRJNA669376) | soil metagenome | isolation source: Crop rotation soil | place: USA: Cullars Rotation, Alabama | collected 2011
CTTTCCGTGCCGCCGCAGCCGGCTGTCGCGAGGGCGAGCACCGCGCAGCCCGCTAGGAGGTCGCGGGTCACGGCGTCAGCACGACCTTCGTCGCCTCGCGAGAGTCGAACAGGCGGTACGCCTCGGCGGCTTCGCCGAGCGGGAGGCGGTGCGTCAGGACCGGTGTCGGGTCGAGCCGGCGCGCCGCGAGCTGCTCGAGGAGGAGCGGCCCGTCCGCAGTCGGATCCCCGATCGTGAACCGGAGGGTCAGCTCGCGCTCGAACATCCGCGCGTTGTCGAGCGGGTAGTCGGGCTCGAAGTGGGCGCCGACGACGGAGATGGTGCCGCGGCCCCGCGCCAGATGAAGGGCCGCATCGAGCGCCGCTGCCGATCCTGCGGCCTCGATCACGACGTCGGCGCCTTCGGGCAGGGCCTCCGCGGCCTCCTCTGGCGCGACGGGCTCCGCGCCGAGCAGTGCTGCGAGCTCGCGCCGCGCGGGAACGGTGTCAACGGCAACGATGCGGCCGGCGGCCTCGACCGCGCAGAGCACGGCCATCAGGCCGACCGGTCCGCAGCCGAGCACGGCGACCGTCTCCCCGGGCGCGACGCCGCCGCGGACGACGGCGCCGTAGCCGGTCGGGAGAATGTCCGCAAGGAACACGGCCGCCTCGTCCGAGACCGCGTCGGGAAGGCGATGGAGGCTGCGGTCGGCGTGCGGCACGCGCACCAGCTCGGCCTGGCCCCCGTTCAGGCGCGGGTAGACGCCGGAATAGCCGAACAGCGCGCGGCCGTCGCACTGGGTCACCCGGCCGGCGCGGCACGCCGGGCAGGTTCCGTCGGAGATCATGCTCGTGTTGACCACGCGGTCACCCGGACGGACGCGCGTCACCGCCGGGCCGGTCGCGACCACGACCCCGGCGAACTCGTGGCCCAGGATCGTGCCGTTCTCGAAGCCGGGCGTCAGGCCGTGGAAGGGGAAGAGGTCAGCGCCGCAGATCGCCGTCGCGCGGACAGCGACGATCGCGTCGGTCTCGGCAAGGAGCTGCGGGTCGGGGACGTCGTCGACGGCCACGTCGCCGGGCCCGCGGAGCACGACGGCCTTCACGGCTGTTCAACCATTGGCACCGAATCGGCACGGTGCGTCACACATCGGTACGGAGTTTCGCGGTAGCGTCGACGCCGGGTGGCGGGTGGACAGCAGTCTCCCCACCCAGGGTGGGGTAGTGGAGCGTGGGCCCTCCATGTCTGCCGCGCTGCGTTGGGCGCCCCCGCACCGGCGCTGCGAGCTCACGCCGGCTGCTCGATCTCGACCAGATAGCCATCCGGGTCGACGCAGAAGAACCGGCATCCACCCCACGGCGGCTCGTACGGCTCCGCCAGGAAGCGCACTCCCTCGCCGCGCAGCCGCTCGTACTCCGCGCGCGCGTCGGCCACCTCCACGACGAGCACGACGTTTGCTCGCGAGGGATCCGCGGGCGCCGCGAGCTCCACGCCCGGCCGGTCGTCCGCCGGATGGCCCTGCTGCGCAAGCGAGAGCCGCGTGCCGGCGAGCGTCAGCGTCGCGTACGGCGGATCGTCGTACCGCGCCTCCGTCGTGAACCCGAGCCGGTCGCAATAGAACGACCTCGACTTCTCGACGTCGGCCACCGCCAGGATCGCTCCGGCACGCTGCGCCATCAGTTGTGCGACATCCCGCCGTCGGCGACGAGCAGCTGGCCAGTCACCCAGCCCGCCTCCTCCGACGCCAGGAAGGCGACGGCCGGAGCGATGTCGGCAGCGACGGCCCGGCGCGGGATGCACTGCAGCATCTGCACGAACTCGAACGCCTCCTTGTGCGGGCTCGCCATCACGCCCTCGGTCTCGGTCAACCCCGGAGCCACGGAGTTGACGGTGATCCCGTACTTGCCGATCTCGCGCGCGAGCGCGCGTGTGAACGCGAAGACCCCGCCCTTCGAGGCGACGTAGTGAGCGAGATTCGGCGTGCCCGCGAGAATCACGTTCGAGGCGATATTCACGATCCGCCCGTAGCCGTTCTCGCGCATGGCCTTCTGCGCGTAGTGGTTCGTCAGGAAGGTGCCGTCGAGGTTGACGGACATGATCCGGCGCCACTCGGCGAAGTCGACCTCGTCCCACGGCGTGAACGGCACGATCGCGGCGACGTTGACGAGCACGTCGAGCTTCCCGTGCTGCGAGACGGTGTCGGCGACCATCCGCTTCACGTCGTCTTCCTTCGAGACGTCGACCTGCATCGTCGCGCCGGCCTGGATGTCGGCCCCGACGACCGTCGCGCCCTCGTCCGCGAGCTTGTCCGCGACCGCCTTGCCGATCCCCTGCGCCGCGCCGGTCACGACCGCAACCCGGTTGTCCAGCTTGCCCATGCGCTCGTTCCTCCTCAGACCTCGTAGTAGTCCGGCGCGTGCTTGTAGCCGTGCCACGCGTCGATGTCGTGCGAGAAGAAGATGTCGGCGCCGTGCTCGGCCGCGACGGCCTTGACCCGTCTGATCGACCGCACGCCCGCGACCGGGTCGTTGTGGAAGCCCGCCTGGATCTCTTTCTCGAGCGCGGCCGGCGTGTACGTCACGTCGAACGCGAAGAGCAGCTTCCCGCCGACGAGGAGCGAGTAGTGCCCGACCGTGTGCCCCGGGGTCTCGAACAGCCAGAGCCCCGGCGCGAGCTCGAAATCGCCCGTCACCGGCACGAGGTGCGCGCCCTCGTAGTCCCACGACTTGTCCGAGTAGCCGAAGAACTCGAACGGCTCGTGGTTTCGCGCCTGCGCGAGTTCCTTCGCGTGGATCACGTGGCGCGCGTTTGTCGTCCTGAACAGCTGATTGCCGCCGACGTGGTCGATGTGCAGGTGCGAGTTGACGACGGTCGTCACCTCGCCGAGCGAGAATCCGCAGGCGTCGAGTTGCGCCGGGATCGTCTGCTCCGGCGTCTGCTCCGGAAGCTCGAACGGCAGCACCGCGTTCATGTGCTCGAGCCCCATCCCGGTGTCGAAGAGGAAGAGCCCGTCCTCGTGCTCGACGAGGACGCTGTAGACGGGGATCCGCACCTGCGGCCCCGGCACGTTCCACAGCAGCTGGGTGTGTTCGATGACGATCGAGCCGCCGTCGAGGAGCCAGGTCTTCACGCCTCCAGCGCCTTCCTGACCGCGACGAGCTTCGCGGCCCGCTGGGCGCGCAGTTCGCCGATCTGCTCCGGCGTGTAGTCGTAGATGCCCCCGCCGGTCTTCATGCCGAGCCGGCCCTCGTCGATCAGGCTCCGGATCGTCGAGGAGACCTCGCCCGACGTCGACAGATCCTGGTTCAGGTACGAGCCGACGGCGTTGTAGATGTCGAGCCCGGCCATGTCGAGGAGCTCCATCGGGCCGATCACAGCCAGCTTGTAGCCGATCCCCCAGCGGACGTTGAGGTCGAGGCCCTCGGGATCGATGATGCCCCGGTCGACGAGGTCGAGGCACTCGCGGAGGATCGCGTAGAGGATCCGGTTCTCGACGAAGCCCGGCACCTCTTTCTCGACGACGGGGTGGTAGCCGAAGCGCCGCACGAGGGCGTTCGTCGCCTCGACGGTCTCTGGCGAGGTTTCCTCGCCCGGGATCACCTCGATCATCGGAATCAGGTGGGGCGGGTTCGACCAGTGCATGCCGACGACGCGGCCCGGCCGCTCGCAGACGGCGGCGATCTTCGTGATCGGGATGCCGGACGTGTTCGACGCGAGGATCGCGTCGGGCCCGGCAAGCCGCTCGAGCTCGGGGAAGAGCTCCTGCTTCAGCTCGAGCTTCTCGGGCACGGCCTCGAGCACGAAGTCCGCGCCCTCGACCGCCGGGCCGAGCTCGGTCTCGAACCGCACCGCGCCTCCGTCCTCCTTCGGCGCGTCGAGCCGGTCGAGCACGCCGGCCGCCTGGTCGACGCCCGCCCTCGCGCGCTCGAGCGCCTCGGCGCTCACGTCGTACAGCGCCGTCTCGATGCCGGCGCGCGCGAGCACCGCTCCCATCCCGGGGCCCATCGTCCCCGTTCCGATCACCGCCGCCCGTTTCACGTCTCCCACTTGCCCTCCTTCTTCAGCTCCTGGATCCGCCGCCACACGCGCTCGGGCGTGAGCGGCAGCTCGGTCATCGGCACCCCCGCGTCCGCGAGCGCGTTCACGATCGCCGCAGGGACGGCCGCAAACGCGCCCTCGCCGCAGCCCTTGGCGCCGTAGGGACCCGGCCCGTCGCCGTTCTCGACGATCACGCAGGTCATCTCGTCGGGGAGATCCTCGAAGCTCGGCACGCGGTAGTCGAGCAGCGTGTCGTTCAGGAGCAGCCCCTCCTCGTAGACCATCTCCTCGAGCAGGGCGTTCCCGATCCCCTGCAGCGTCGCGCCCTCGTCCTGGCGCTCGACGAGCTGCGGGTTGATCGCGCGGCCGACGTCGGCCGCGGTCGCGGTGCGCCGCACGTGCACGAAGCCGGTCTGCGGGTCGACCTCGACCTCGGCGGCGCCGACGCAGACCTCCCAGAACACGGGGCCTTCCGCGTACGAGCCGCTGCCGGTCGGCGCGACCTCGCCCTTGCCGATCAGCTCACCGCCGGCGAAGCCGAAGTGCTTCCGCATCAGCTCCGTGAACTGCTCCGGCGCGATCTCCGTCGTCCCTGCGATGCGCTCGAGCTGCGCCCGGATGTCCGCCGCGGCGCGCTGCACGGCGAGACCGGCGACGGTCGTCGAGCGGCTCGCGCCGGTCGACCGGTCGTACGGCGTGAACCGCGTGTCGGCGCCGCGGACCGTCACCTGCTCCGGCTCGCAGCCGATCTCCTCCGCCGCGATCTGCGCGAAGACCGTGCGCGGCCCCTGGCCCACCTCGGTCGTCCCGACGAGCACGACGACGCGCCCGTCCGCCTCCATCCTGCAAACGGCGCTCGAGACGGGATGCGCTCCTGCCGCGAGCAGGCCGACGGAGACACCGCGCCCGACGCGCGGCCCCTTCGGCTCGTCCCAGCCGACCGCGGCGGCGACCTTCTCGACGTCGCCGACGAGATCGGCGTCGAGCGGCTTCCCGCCCGTACGCACCTCCTCGCCGGGGACGAGCAGGTTCTGCCGCCTGAGCTCGAGCGGGTCGACGCCCGCGCGCCGCGCGACCTCGTCCACCTGCTGCTCCCCGATCCACTGCAGGTGCGTCGCGCCGAAGGCGCGGTACGAGCCGGCGGGCGCCTTGTTCGTGTAGACGCACGCGGCGTCGACCCGATACGCCGCCCAGCGGTACGGACCCGGCGCGGCGTCGCCGCCGGTCGCGGTCACGCGCGGCCCGTTGTCCGCGTATGCACCGGTGTCGAACCGGCACTCGACGTCGCGGGCGAGCAGGCGCCCGTCCGCCGTGGCCGCCGTGCGCATCCGGCAGCGCATGTCGTGCCGCCGCGTCGTCACCATCGACTCGCCGACCCGGTTCTGGATCCGCACCGGCCGCCCCGCCTTCCGCGCCAGGGCCACCGTCAGCGGCTCCATCTTCGTGTAGGACTTCGACCCGAAGCCGCCGCCGAGATACGGGACGACGACCTGCACGTTCGCGACCGGCACGGCGAAGAGGTCGGCGATCTCGGCGCGGACGAGGAACGGGTGCTGGCAGCTCGACCAGAGCGTGATCTCGTCGCCGTCGACCTGCGCGACGACGGTGTGCGTCTCCATCGCGTACTGGTAGACGGACGGGAACGAGTACTCGCCCTCGACGACGATCTCGGCGCGCGCGAACACCGCCTCGAGCTCGCCCTTGTCGAGCCGGTAGCGGTAGCAGACGTTCCCCTCGCGCGGCGCGAGGCGGCCGAGCCCGTGGAACAGCCCGGGCTCGTACTGGCGGTCGTGGACGAGCGGCGCGCCCGGGGCAAGGGCCGTCTCGACGTCGCCGACGACCGGAAGCTCCTCGTACTCGACCTCGATCGCCTCGACCGCCGCCGCCGCTGCCGCGGGCGTCTCGGCCGCGACCGCAGCGACGGGCTCGCCGTGGAACCGCACCGTGTCGATCGCGACGATCGGCCGGTCCTTGATCGCATGGCCGTAGCACGGCATGTCCGCCAGGTCTCGGCCGGTCAGGACGCAGACCACGCCTGCGACAGGCTCCGCGGCCGAGGTGTCGATCGAGACGATGCGCCCGTGCGCGATCGGGCTCCGCAGCACGCGCCCGTGCAGCATCCGCGGCACGACGAGGTCTCCGGCGAACTGCGCCTTCCCGCGCAGCTTGTCGCGCGCGTCCCGGCGCGGGTGCGAGACGCCGACGGCGCCGCGCGTGAGCGTCTCGACGCTCATACGAGCTCTGCGACCGCCTGGAGGATGCCGCGGTAGCCCGTGCAGCGGCAGAGATTGCCGGCGAGCTGCTGCTTGACGTCCTCCTCGCTCGTCAGGTCGCCGTGCTCGAGCAGCGACGCGACCGTGAGGAGCATCCCGGGGGTGCAGAAACCGCACTGCAGGGCGGCGTGGCGCGTGAATGCCGTCTCGAGGCGCTCGAAGTCGGCCCGCTCGGCGAACCCTTCGATCGTCAGCACGTCGGACCCGGCCGCGTCCGCCGCGAGGAAGCAGCACGAGCTGACCGGAAGCCCGTCCACGAGGACGGTGCACGCGCCGCAGACCTGCACGTCGCATGAGCGCTTCGCGCCCGTCAGGCCGAGGCCGTCTCGCAGCAGGTCGAGCAGCAGCTCCTGCGGCTCGACCTCGCGGACGAGCTCCCGGCCGTTGAGCCTAAAGGCGATCTGCACGCGCCACCTTGCGCTTCCACGCCTCCCAGTACTCCGCCACGAACCCGTCCCGGTACTTCACCGGCAGCAGGCGCAGCGCGAGCTCTCCGGAGATCGGCCGGAGCTCACCCAGCGTCGCCGCGATCGCCTGCAGGCGCGCCGCGCGCTCGAGCGTCGCCGCCCCGAGCACCGCCCACGGGACGTCCTTGCCGACGACGAGGACGCCGTGGTTTCGCAGCAGGACGGCGCGCCGCGTCCCGAGCGCCTCCGCCACGGCCGCGCCCTGCTCGTCCTCGACGACGAGGTCGGGATTGTCGTACCGGCCGAGCCCGTCCGCGAAGAGGATCGCGTCGTGGGTCAGGAGCTCGAGGTCGGCGCCCGTCGTGGCGAGTGCGGTCGCGTACGGTGGATGCCCGTGCACGACGGCACCGACGTCGGGCCGCGCGGCATAGGTCGCCGTGTGGAGCACGGTCTCGAGATGCAGCTCGACCGAGCTGTCGTCGGCCGGCACGACGTCGTCGACCTCGACCTCGTCCAGTGCGACTCCCTTCCGCTTGATCCACACGCGGCCGTCGGCGCTGCGGGCGCTGACGTGGCCGAGCGTGAGATCGGCGTAGCCCTCGGCCGCGAGGATCCGGCACGCGGATGCCACCTGCTCGCGCAGGCTCTCGGCCACGGCGACCATCAGCGCCGCTCGGTCGGCGGGTAATCGGGGTGTGGGAAGCCGAAGACCATGATCACGTCCGCGTCGCCCGTGTTCGCGACGGCGTGCCACGTGCCGGCCGGGATGTGCAGCGCGTCGCCCTCGGCAAACGCGACGGCGCCGTCGTCGAGACGCAGCTCGCCGCGGCCTGCGACGACATAGGCGAATTCCTCCGCCTCGTGCTTCACGGGCGCGAGCACCGTGCCCGGCGTGAACACCGAGTAGCCGAGCGACGAGGCCTCGCCCTTGACGACCATCCGCGACCAGCTCCCCTGCGGGAGCTCGATCGGATCGACGCTGTCCAGAGCGACGACGCTTACAGCGCCCACTCGCCGTCCCTGAGGATGTACGTGCCGTCGTCGACGATCTGCAGCGTCGCGTTCAGGAAGACGCCGTCGAGGTGGAGCGAGCAGTGGTTCTGCCCGCCGGGATAGGCGTTGTGGTTGTCGCCGAGCGCGAGGTGGACCGTGCCGATGCGGCCCTTCTCGGACGGCGTCCCGAAGGGCGCCTTCTCGCTCGTCCCGAACGCGAACTCGCCGATCACCGTCGCGTTCTCGACGCCGTCGATCGCCTTCCGCAGCCGCTCGGCCTCCTCGCGGCCCTCGATCTGCACGCACTTCCCGCCTTCGAGCGTCCAGGTGATCGGCTCCTTGACCTGACCCTCGAGCCCGATCCCGAGCATGACGCCGTCGACCACCGCCTTCCCGTGCGTGAAGTCCTCGATGGCGGCGAACGCGACCTCCGTCCAGAGCGGGATCGGGCTCATCATCTGGCCGCGCGCCTTGTAGGGCGTGAGCTCGAGCGGCGGCCGGCCCTCGATCGAGACGTAGAAGTCGGTGCCGAGCTCGGTGGTGACGTGCACCTGCTTCTTGCCGGCGAGCGCCGCGACGGCGTCCTTCGTCCGCCGCGCCGAGCGCTCGAGGTCCTCGCGCGTGAGCCCCCAGTCGCCCATCCCGGGCTCGATCGACGCGATCTTGCCGTTCGCCTCGCAGGTCTCGCGGACGGCGTTCACGTGCGCGAACCGGTTCGCCCACTCGAGGTTCGCGATGATGATCACCTCGTCCGAGCCGACCATGGCGCGGTGCAGGTTCGCGGGCGGCGCCATCGGGAAGCGCACGTCCGCGCGGCCCCGCCGCACCTGGGTCTCGTTATTCATGATCACGGGCCACGCGCCGCGCTCGACGCAGACCTCGGCGACCGCCCGCGCCTCGTCCTCGCGGTCGTCGTCGCAGATGATCGTGACGACGTCGCCCTCCTCGACGGAGAAGCAGACATCGACGATCAGCGCCGCGTCCTTGAGGAGGTCGTTCTCGACGATCGTGGCCATCGCTCACACCCTTTCTGCGGAGAAGACGGGCAGGACTTCCTTGGCGAATCGCTGGACCTGGTCGAACTGGTCGATCGCGCCGAAGCGGCAGATGAAGTGGTCGACGCCGGCGTCGGCGAACGTACGGATCCAGCCGGCGATCTGCTCCGGGGTTCCGACCGGCCCCCAGTTCGCCAGGTCCATCGCCTTCGAGAGCTCCGGGTAGTACTTCGAGATGTACTCGTCGAACGCCGAGCGAGCCTCGTCCTCGGAATCGCCGATGTTCATCGTCACCTGGTACGAGATCACGAGGCGCGAGAAGTCGCCCTCGTGCTCGTCCGCCCAGCGCTCGATTGCCCCGAGCTGCTCGACGAGCTCCTCGGGATGCTGCGCGCGGCAGCAGGTCATCCAGCCATCGCCGTAGCGGACGATCCGGCGGCACGCGGCCTCGAGCCGGCGGGCGATCACCTCGGGCGGCGCGTCGCCGCGCAGGCGCGGGTTCGACACGACCCAGATCGGCGGCGGCGATTGCACCGGCTGGAGGGGCGCCATCTCGGTCCCGGAGAAGAACGAGACGTCGTCGTAGTTCAGGTAGCGACCCTTGAAGGTGACGCGCCCCTTCGTCCACAGCTCGCGCAACACGGCGAGCCCCTCCTCGAAGAGCGCGCCGCGGTTCACGTAGTCGAGCCCGAGCGCCTCGAACTCGCGCCGCACCCCCTCCTCGGGGTTGCCCATCCCCGTGCCGAGGATCGTGCGGCCGCCCGAGATCGCGTCGAGCGTCGCCCACTCGAGCGCGAGGTAGAGCGGATTCCTCGTCGAGGAGACCATGCACGCCGTCCCGAGCCGGACGCGCGAGGTGCGCTGCGAGATCGCGGAGAGGAGCGCGATCGGCTCGTAGCGCGGCTTCGAGAAGAGGCTGTCGCCGACCCAGACGGAGTCGAAGCCGGCCTCCTCCACGACCTCCGACAGGTCGAGCAGCATCCCGAGGTCGTAGTCGGGCGCGATCAACGGCTCGCGGTTGTTGAGGTTGACGCCGAACTCGATCACGCCACGCTCTCCTCTGCCTTGAGGCGCAGCTGCGGCACGCGAACGTGCTCGGACGCGAGCCGCGCCGCGCGCTCGACGTCCCGCGCCTTTGCCGCGCGGACGATCGCGCGGTGCTCGGCGATCGACCGGTGGAGGTTCCCGCGCAGCTCGAGCGAGCGGAGCCGGTAGCGCTCGATCTGACCGTAGACCTGGTGATACAGCTCGCTCAACATGCGGTTGCCGGCGACCTCGAAGAAGACGAGATGGAAGGCGCGGTTCGCCTCGAAGAACCCCGGCACGTCGTCGGCAGAGGCGCGCGATCCCATCTCGTCGTTCAGCTCTTCGAGACGGGCGAGGGCGGCGGCGTCGAGCTTCGGCACCGCGAGCCGGACCGCCATCACCTCGAGCGCCTCCCGCACCTGGTAGGCCTCGGCGAACTCGTCCCCCGACAGCGCCCGCACGACCGCCCCTCGCCGCGGGCGCACGGTCACGAGCCCTTCGGCGGCGAGTCGCCCGATCGCCTCGCGAATCGGCCCGCGGCTCACGCCGAGTTCGCCCGAGAGAGCGACCTCCTGGAGCTCGGTGCCGGGCTCGAGCCGGTTGGCGAGGATCTCCTCGCGGAGATGCGCGTGGACGCGCTGCCAGAGCGTGAGGTTCTCGAGTCGCGCGGCGTCGGATGCCATTGCGGCCGCCCTCCGGAGAGGCTAAGGTAGCGCCCCCGTCAGGTGTTGACAGTCAGCAGCGCGACCCTAGCAGCGACCGGAAGCGCGAGCAAGGAGAAAGGCGAGCAGCGATGATCCGGTCGGGGAGGGAAGCGACTCGAGAGAGGAGAGCGCTCGTGAGACGTACGCGGCTGATCCAGGGCGCCGTCGCGGCCGTTGCCGTAGCAATCGCCGCCGGAGGCGCGGCGTACGCGGCCTCTGCGATGCACTCGGCCAAGGTGGTGAAAGTGGCCATTGCGACGCCGGCGAAGGACAACGACTACGGCTGGAACCAGCAGGGCGTGAAGGCGGCGCGCGCCGCAGCTGCGGCGAATCACGCCTCGATCCAGGTGATCACGAACATCGGCTACGACAAGACCGACACCGTGCTGCGCCAGCTCGCGAAGAGCGGCGCGAACTTCATCATCGCCCACGCGAGCGGCTACGACACCGTCGCCGGCCGCATCGGCCAGCAGTACAAGGTGCCGGTGATGACCTACGACGTGCCGACGCAACTCGTCAAGGGCTACGTCTCGAACATCACGACCCAGAGCCAGGAGGGTGCGTACCTCGCCGGCATCCTCGCGGCCCGCTCGACGAAGACGCACAAGGTCGGAATCGTGATCTCGGCCACCGATCCCAACTGGTACAAGATGAGCGGCGGCTTCGCGGCGGGCTTCCGCAGCGTCGACAAGACGTCGAAGATCTTCTTCGCGACGGTCAGCCCGACGGGGTACGACGACGCCGCCGGCGGCAAGCGCGTCGCCGACAGCGTCATCTCGCAGGGTGCGGACGTCATCTTCGCGATGGGCGACGGCGCGACGTTCGGCTACCTGCAGGCGATCGAGACGGCGAAGGCAGGCCACAAGGTCTGGTTCATCGGCGACATCGGCGACCTGACCCCGATCGACAAGGCGCACGTCTTCCTCTCGTCCGTGCTGTGGGACTTCACCGGCGCGTACAAGGCGGCGATCGCCGACATCAACAAGGGCACCTACGGGACGCACGGGTACGTGCTGAGCCTCAAGAACGGCGGCGTGTCGCTGCTGAAGACGAAGTACATCTCGAGCGCCGCCTGGAGCCAGATCCAGAAGGCGCGCGCGGGGATCGTCTCCGGGAAGATCAAGGTCCCGAACGTGATCACGAAGGGCGCAGTCGACAAGCTCATCAAGTAGCGGAACCGGTGCGCGGCGGCCCGCCGGGGCCGCCGCGGCCGCACCGCGAAACTGACGCCGTGGACGCGCCGATCGTCGAGCTGAGCGGGATCCGGAAGGCCTATCCCGGCGTCCTGGCCAACGACGACGTCAGCCTCGCCCTCCGGGCCGGCGAGGTGCACTGCCTGCTCGGCGAGAACGGCGCGGGCAAGTCGACGCTGATCGGCATCCTCTCGGGGCTCGTGAAGCCGGACGCCGGCACGATCCGCATCGACGGCCGCGAGACGGTGATCGACTCTCCCCGGACGGCGCTCGAGCTCGGCATCGGCACCGTCTACCAGCACTCGACGCTGATCCCGGCGCTGACCGTGCTCGAGAACCTGATGCTCGGCGACACGCGTCATCTGCGCCTCGACGTCGACGGCGCGCGGCGCCGGCTGGGCGAGCTCGCCGCGCTCCTCGGCGTGGACGTCGATCCCGAGGCGACCGCGTCCGAGCTCTCGCTCGGCGCGCAGCAGCAGGTCGAGATCGTGAAGGCGCTCTGGCGCGGGTCGCGCGTGCTGATCCTCGACGAGCCGACCTCGATGCTGACCCCGCAGGCGTTCGCCGAGCTCGAGAAGGTGCTCGGTCGCCTGAAGGAGCAGGGCCAGGCGATCGTCTTCATCACCCACAAGCTCCACGAGGCGCTCTCGCTCGGCGACCGGATCACGATCCTGCGGCGAGGGCGGGTCGCCGGGACGCTCGACGAGCGGCAGGTCGCGGAGGGCGATCCGGAGGAGCTGCGGGCGGAGATCGTCCGGATCATGTTCGGCGAGGCCGCACAAGGCGTCGCGGACGTGGCCGAGCTCCAGGAGGAGCTCGTCGGGCGGGAGCAGGCGGGTGCACGGGCGAACGAGCGGGAGGCGGTGCTCGAGCTCGACGGGGTGTCCGTCGCCGCGCAGGGCGCGGAGATGGGGATCGACGACGTCTCGCTCGCGCTCGAGCTCGGCGAGATCCTCGGCGTTGCCGGCATCGACGGCAACGGCCAGCGCGCTCTCGCGGAGGTGATCGCCGGGCAGCGCTCGCCGACCGCCGGCGAGGTGCGGCTCTACGGCGCGCCCGTCACGCGGCTCCCGGTGGCCGCACGGCAGAAGCTCGGCCTGCGCTACGTCACCGACGACCGCCTCGGCGAAGGGGTCGTCCAGTCGCTCAGCGTCGCGCTGAACCTGTTCCTGAAGCGGATCGGCGAGCGCCCTTTCTGGCGCCACGGCCGGCTGCAGCGTACGGTGGTCGAGAGGCGGGCGGCCGAGCTCGTCCGCGAGTTCGACGTGCGCACGCCGGGAGTGCGGACGCGCGCGGGGACGCTGTCGGGTGGGAACGTGCAGAAGGTCGTCCTCGCGCGCGAGCTCTCGTTCCAGCCGAGGGTGGTCGTCTTCCACAAGCCGACGTACGGGCTCGACGTGAGGACGACCGGCGTCGTCCGCGACCTGATCCGGAAGCTGGCGCGCGACGGCGGCGCCGCGCTCGTGATCTCGACCGACCTCGACGAGCTGCTCGAGATCTGCGACCGGATCGCGGTGCTCTCGCGCGGACGCCTCGTCGGCACTGTTCGCAACAGCCCCGGCGCGGCCGCGGAGGTCGGCCGGCTGATGGTCGGCCACGCAGCCGCAGCGGAGGCCGCCTGATGACGGTCGGCTCGGAAGTCGCGCTTCGCGTCGGCGGCGCACCGGCCCGCCGCGGGCGCGTCGTCGGCCGCGCCGCCGACCTCGCGATCCGGTCTCTCGTGCCCGTCGTGCTTGCGCTCCTCGCCGGAGGGATCCTGCTGCTCGCGCTCGGCCGCAGCCCGTTCACCTTCTACGGCGGGATCGGGAAAGGGATCTGGACGTACGGGATCGCGCAGGGCAACTGGCAGCAGAGCGCGACGACGATGGTGCCGCTGCTCCTGATCGCGACCGGCCTGACCGTGATCTTCCGCGCGAATATCTGGAACCTCGGGTACTGGGGTCAGTTCGCCCTCGGCGCCGCGGTCGTGGCCGGCTACGGGCCGAGCCTCCTGTCGGACCTGCCCGTGTGGCTCGCGACCGTCGTCCTGTTCCTGTTCGCAGCCGTCGCGGGCGCCGCCTGGACGATCCCCCCGGCGCTGCTCAAGGCCCGCTACGGGACGAACGAGATCATCACGACGCTGATGATGTCGTTCATCGGGGTCGGCCTGGCGAACATCCTCATCAAGGGGCCCTTCCAGGACCCGGCGATCCGGACGCCGCAGACCCGCGCGATCGACTTCGACAAGCTGCTGCCCCCGATCCCGGGCACGAGCATCGACTCCAGCCTCCTCGCCGCGTTCGCGATCGTGCTCGTCGTCCACTACGTCCTGACACGGACGTCCTTCGGCCTGCGGCTCTACATCCTCGGGGCGAACCCGCGGGCGGCGCGCCACCTCGGGGTCAGGCTCCCGCGACTCGTCGTGTCGAGCTTCCTGATCAGCGGCGCGCTCGTCGGCGCAGCCGCCGCAGCCTTCGTCCTGAGCCCGTTCTGGGGCTACGTGCGGGCCGACCAGATCCCGAACTACGGCGACGAGATCATCCCGTTCGTCTTCCTCGCGCGGCTGAACGCGATCGCGCTCCTGCCGTTCGTCGCGTTCTACGCGGTGCTCTTCACGGGCGGCGACTTCGCGGCGACGCAGGTGAACCTGAGCACGGACTTCCTCTACGTCCTCATCGGGCTGATCCTGCTCTTCATGACCGTGATCGAGTTCCTGGGCCGGCGACGAGAGCTCGGGGGGAGCTACCTCACGCCGGGACTCCGGCAGGCGCTGAACTTGCGAAGGCGCACCCCGTGATCCTCGCCTCGCAGCTCTGGACGCAGGTGTTCTGGACGAGCGTGGTTGCCGGCGGCCTCCTCGCCGGCGTGCCGCTGCTGTTCACGGCACTCGGCGAGACGATCTCCGAGCGCGCCGGCGTGCTCAACATCGGCCTCGAGGGCATGATGCTCGTCGGCGCGTACTGCGGCTTCCTCGGGGCGTACTACGGCAACTCCCAGTGGCTCGGCTACCTCGCGGGAATCGGCGCAGGCGCCGCCGCCTCCGTGCTCATGGTCGTCCTCTGTGTCCGGCTCGGGCTCGACCAGATCGTCGTTGGGATCGCGATCACGCTCGCCGGCGAGGGGATCACCAGCGTCCTCCACGGCGCCCAGTTCGGCGAGAGCGAGCCGCGGCTCGGCGCGACGCCGACCGCCGCGATCCCGGGGCTCGACCGGATTCCGGTCCTCGGCGAGAGCGTTCGCGGTCAGGACCCGCTCTTCCGGCAGCCGCTCGTCGTGTACCTGGGATTCGCGCTGGTCGGCCTCGTCGCGTGGATCTTCCGGCGGACGAACATCGGCCTGAACCTGCGGGCGGCCGGGGAGAAGCCGGAGGCGCTCGACGCCGCGGGGATCAGCGTCGTCGCGACGCGCAGCTACGCCGCGCTCTCCACGGGCGCTCTCGCCGGCCTCGGGGGCGCGTACCTCTCGATCGCCGTCGCCGGCGTCTTCACGCCGTTCATCACCCAGGGCCAGGGCTTCATGGCGATCGTGATCGCGATGCTCGCCCGCGGCAAGCCGTTGTGGGTCCTCGTCGGCTCGTTCCTCTTCGGGATCTCGATCTCGCTGATCGACTCGCTCCAGCTCGTCGGCGTCAACATCTCGACTGACGTCGGTCATATGCTCCCGTTCCTCACGATCATCGCGGCGCTCGTCCTCTTCGCGCGCCGCTCCTACCTGCCGCCGGCGCTCGCGCTGCCCTACGTGCGGGGCGCGCGATAGAAAGGAGCCGAATGCGCGATCCGGACTTCACCCTCAGCGCCGGCCCGACGATGGTCTCGCCGCGCGTGCTCGCGGCGCAGGGGGCGCCGATCACCTACCACTACGACCCGACGTTCCTCGAGGCGTTCCGGCGGACAGAGCGAAAGGTCGGGCAGATCTACCGGACGAGGCAGGACGTCCTGCTCATGCAGGGCGAGGCGATCCTCGGGCTGGAGGCGGCGGCGCGCTCGCTCGTGCGGCCGGGGATGGCGGTGCTGAACCTCGTCTCGGGCGTCTTCGGCAAGGGCATGGGCTACTGGCTCGCGGACTTCGGCGCCGCGGTGCGCGAGCTCGAGGTTCCCTACAACGACTCGGTCGACCCGGCGGACGTCGAGCGCTACCTCGTGGAGCACCCGGAGATCGAGCTCCTCACCGTCGTCCATTCCGAGACGCCGTCGGGGACGCAGCACGCCCTGGGCGAGATCGGCCCGATCGCCAGGGCGCACGGCGCGCTGACGCTCGTCGACTGCGTCTCGTCCTTCGGCGGGATCCCCGTGTGGCCGGACGAGTGGCAGCTGGACGTCTGCGTCGCCGGGCCGCAGAAGTGCCTCGGCGGCCCGCCCGGCATGTCGCTGATGAGCGTGAGCGACGAAGCCTGGGAGGCGATCCGCGCGAATCCGGCCGCGCCGCGCGCGAGCTTCCTCTCGATGCTCGACTGGAAGGACCAGTGGATCGACGGTGAGAAGTTCCCCTTCACGCCGTCGATCGTCGACCTCCACGGGCTCGAGGCGGCCTGCGACGAGCTGCTCGAGGAGGGCCTCGAAGAGGCCTTCGCGCGGCACGACCACGCCGCGCGCGCCTGCCGCGCAGGCGTTCGCGCGATGGGCCTCGAGCTCTGGCCGCGAAGCGACGAGATCGCGTCGGCGTGCGTGACCGCGATCGCCGTACCGGATGGCCTGACCGACCTGCAGGTTCGCGACCACTGCCGCGAGCGCTACGGCGTGATGATCTCGGGCGGCCAGGGAGCCGGGAACCTCGTCCGGATCGGCCACATGGGAGTGACCGCGAGCTCGCTCTACCCGCTCGTCGGCCTCGCCGCCGTCGGCCGCACGTTCGCCGACCTGGGTGCGACGGTGCAGCTCGGCGAAGGGCTCGAGGCGACGCTCGAGGTCCTCGCCCAGCCGGCGGCGGGCCGGACCGCGGCTTGACGCTCCCGCCGTTCGACCTCCACCGCGCGCGATCGGTCGAGGAGGCCGGTGAGCTGCTCGACCGCTACGGCGACGACGCGGCCCTCTACTGCGGCGGGACGGAGCTCCTGCTGCTGCTGAAGCTCGGCTTCGCCGCGTACGGGCACCTCGTCGACATCAAGGCGATCGACGAGCTCGGCGGGATCGGCCGCGACGACGGGATGCTCGTGATCGGCGCGACGGCGACCCACCGCGAGATCGAGCGCTCGCCGCTCGTGCTCGAAGCGCTCCCTGCGCTCGCCGCGATGGAGCGGCGCGTCGCCAACATCCGCGTCCGCAACGTCGGCACGCTCGGCGGCAACCTCTGCTTCTCCGACCCGCACTCGGACCCCGCGACGTTCCTGCTCGCGCTGGACGCGCAGGTCGAGTGCCGCCGCGGCGCGTCCGCCGTCCGCCGCCTCCCGATCCGCCAGTTCCTCGCCGGGCCCTACCAGACCGCTCTCGAGCCCGGCGAGCTGCTCGCATCCATCCTCGTCCCCGTTCCCCCGCCGGGCGCGCGCGTCGTCCATCGGAAGCTCGCGTTCCAGGAGCGGCCGGCGGTGACCGTCTCCTGCCTGGCGCGCGTGGAGAACGGGGCTTTCGCGGAGGCGCGTGTCGCCGTCGGCTCCGTCGGCGCCGTCGCCGTCCGCGCTCCCGAGGCCGAGCGCGCGCTGGCGGGCCGTTCGACGGCCGACGAGGCCGCGCTCGTCGAAGCGGGCGAGCTCGCTGCCGACGCGGCGCGGCCGGTGGAGGACGCGAACGGGTCGGTCGAGTACAAGGCGAACCTCGTCCGCGTGCTCGTCCAGCGCTGCCTGCGCGACGTGACCGGCGTCGTGATGTAGAGCGGCTCGAGGATCTCGTCCAGCGTCGCGGTCAGCGTCGGATCAGGACCGGCAAGCTCGCGAGTCCGCGCACGCTGCCGGTGCCGTTCCACGTCGGCTCCTCGCCGGGGACGAGCGCGAGCTCGGAGACCCGCTCGCCGACGAGCTCCAGCATCACCGCCAGCTCGAGCCGCGCGACGTGCGCGCCCAGACAGACGTGCGGGCCGTAACCGAACGCGACGTGGCGATTCGGTGTGCGCTCGAGCACACACCGGTCGGGCTCGGGAAACACCGTCTCGTCGTGGTTGGCGGCCGCGAACCCGAGCGCGACCACGTCGCCCTGCGCGATCTCCGCGCCGCCGACGACGACGTCCCGCGTCGCGTTGCGCGCCTGCAGCGTCACGACCGAGAAGTAGCGCAGCAGCTCCTCGACCGCCGTCGGGATCAGGCCGGGGTCGTCGCGGAGCCGCCGCCGCTCGTCGGGGTTCTCGGCGAGGTAGCGCAGAGCGTGGCTCATCGACGCAGCGGTCGTCTCGTGCCCTGCGATCAGCAGGACGCGCATGAACCGGGCGACGTCCTGCTCGGTCAGGCGCGAGCCCTCGACCTCCGCGGCGAGCAGCATGCGCACGAACTCGCCGCGCCGCGCCGCGACGAGCTCGTCGCAGTAGGCGAAGTACTCACGCGTTGACGCGCGCGCGCCCTCCTGGTCGCGCGGGTCGTACATGCGCCGCACCCAGCTTGCCCAGCGGCCGTGATCCTCGTCCGGGAGATCCATGAAGAGCGCGAGCGTGCCGACCGAGAGCGGCGTCGAGAACCCGGAGACGAGGTCGCCGCCACCAACCTCGAGGATCCGGTCGAGGAGACCGCCCGCGAGCTCGCGAACGCGCGGCTTCAGGCTCGCCACGTAGTGCCGGGTGAAGACCGGCGCCACGAGCTGGCGGTAGCGCGTGTGCAGGGGCGGGTCGATCTCGATCGGCAGGTCCGGCTCCTCCCGCGCGTGGGATGACGGGATCGCAGTGACGTTCGGCACGCTCGACGTGAACGTCCGCCAGTCCTTCGCGCTCGCCCTCAACTCCTCGTAGCGCGTGATCAACCAGAAGCCGCCGTAGCGCTCGCTGCGCACGGCGGGGCACGCACGCCTCGCCTCCGCGTACACCGGCCACGGATCGACGACGAAGCGCGGATCGTGATGGTCGAGATCGGCCGCCCGCTCGCGCGCCTCCCGCTCCGTCCAGGCCATACCCCACCCTACGGCACGAGCGACACGTGGCCGGTCGCGCCGGTTCCAAGGTGGCGGCTGCGAGGGGACTCGCTGCGAGGCGACAGGAGTCCGCGCGCACGATCCTCCGCCCGACCAGCTCGAGCCGGCGAAGCTGCACCGCCACCCACCGGAGTCCGTGGCAACACGGCAAGCGGCTTCGCCGAGCACCCGCCCGGACGGTACAGTCGGTGGGGTGGCCTGGAGTAGCGCGAAACGGCGGGAGGAGGCCGAGCTCGCGCTCGAAAACCCCGGCGTTGCGTCGTGCGGTGTTTGCGGTCGACGGTGGGAGCGACCTTCCCTGCGCTGGGCGCTTCGCGAGTTCGAGGAGCACGATTGCCCGGCGGGCGAAGCAGCGCGCAGCCGGCGGGCCGTGAGAGCGGCCGAGCGGGAGATCGCGTGCGAGGCCTGCGGCTGGATCGCGGTCACGGACAAGTACCGCGGTCCGGCTCTTCTTGCAGAGCACAAGAAGGTCTGCCCGAACAACGCCGACGCCTGAGATCGCCCACGCGGTGCTCGGTGGCGGCTATGTGAGCGTCGCCTCACACCAGGCGAGCACGTCGGCGAAACGCCGGTCGGCGAGCGAGCCGAAGAGCGGGTCCCGGTTTCAGCTTCGCGCGGCTCGTCGCCGGGCTCGTGATGCCGGCGAGGAAGCGCGCCTGCTGTCTCGCGGTCGCAAGGGCGTCGGGATGGTTCGCGCGAAGCGCCGTCAGCGCGTCGCCGTCGACGCTCGTCCCGATCGGCGGCCTCGGGGCGGGCTCGGCGAGTTGCTGGGCACGTCCGGTCAGGCAGTGGCTGCAGTGGCCGCAGGGCTCCGTGCGCGTCTCGCCGAAGTAGCCGACCAGAGCGCAGACCTGGCAGCCGTCGTGTGCGACGAGCGCGAGGACGTTCTCGATCCGGGCGGTCTCCGCCCTCTCGCGCCGTGCGAAGCGTTCGAGCAGGCGGTCGACGAGCCCAGCCGCCGAGTCCGGGGAGACAAGGAGCGTGGAGCGCTGGCGTACCTCCGCCGGTTGCAGCTCGACCAGGCCCTGCTCGTCCAGATACTCGAGCGCGGCCAGCACCCGACTGCGCTCCTCCCCGAGCCTCGCCGCGGCCTGGTCGGGGGCGAGCGTCGTCCACGTCCGGCCCGTCTTGCCCGTCCCCACGAGGCGGCGGAGAAAGCCCGCCCGCGCCTCGTCGAAGCGACCGAAGACCTCCTCCAGCGATGCGCCCCCGAGCGGACGCAGCCGGTAGCCGGCATAGAACGGTGTTCCCTGCCTGAGCACTCCGTCGAGCTCGAGATAGGTGAGGGCCGTCTTGAGCACGAGCGGGCGCAGGTCGTGGCGCGCCGAGAGCTCGTACTCGGAGACCGCGAACTCCGCGCCGACCGGATGCTCGAGCAGATCCGCCAGCAGGCCGGCGAGCGCCTCCCTCGTCGGCGTGTCGCCGAAGGCGAAGTTCTCGAGCGTCGGAACGTCGTCGGCGCAGGCGAACAGCTTGCAGATGCTCTCCTCGCCGTCACGGCCGGCGCGACCGATCTCCTGCGAGTACGACTCGAGGCTCTTCGGCAGGTTGTAGTGATAGACGTAGCGGACGTCGGCCTTGTCGATCCCCATCCCGAACGCGATCGTCGCGACCACGATCGCCCGAGGCGAACCCGTCCACCACTCCTGCACCGCGACCCGCTCCTCCGCGCTCATACCCGCGTGATACGACCGGGCCGGAAGACCCGCATCCGAGAGCAGCGCGGCGACCCGCAGCGCGCTCCGCTGAAGGGTGACGTAGACGATCGTCGACTCGGGCCGGCGCTCGCGCAGCCGCTCGACCAGCCGCCCGTCGCGCTCGCCGACTGCGACCGGTGTCGTCAGCAACATCAGGTTCGGCCGGTAGAAACCCGTCACGACCGCGTCTCTCTCCTCGATTCCGAAGCCCGCCCGGATATCCGCGACGACGGCCGGCGTGGCCGTCGCGGTCAGGGCCAGCACGCGCTCGGCTTCGAGCTCACGCGCCCGCTCGCCGAGCTTGAGGTAGTCGGGCCTGAAGTTGTGGCCCCACTCGGAGATGCAATGCGCCTCGTCGACGGCAAAGAGCGAGATGCGAGTGCGCGACAGCTGAGCGAGGAAGCGCTCGTTGTTGAACCGCTCCGGAGCGACATAGAGAAGCTTCAGCGCGCCGGCGCGGAGCCGGTCGAAGATCTCACGCTGCCCGGCCGCGTCCAGGCTCGAATCGAGCCGCGCGGCAGCGATTCCGCGTCGCCGCAGGAAGTCGATCTGATCCTTCATCAGCGCGATCAGCGGCGAGACGACGATCGTCATCCCGTCAAGCAGCAGCGCCGGCAACTGGTAACACAGGCTCTTGCCCGCTCCGGTCGGAAAGACGGCCAACGCCGAGCGCCCAGCGAGGAGCGCCTCGACCACCCGTTCCTGGCCCGGGCGAAAACGTCCAAGCCGAACCTCGCGGTCAGCACCTCACGCGGATGAGCTGACGTCGCGCCGCGGGACATCACGGCAGGCTAACGACGCCTGGTTCCACTGACCCCACGGCCGACGGGCGAGGCGGGGTCGAGTGAGGGAACACTGAGGGAACACCCGCTGGGCACGCGCGTCGACGAGCGGCTACTCGTCTTTGGCTGATTCCCTCGGCTTGCGGGGTTCCGTGGCCGCGATGACCCGCGCTTGCCCTCGGTTCGCACCTCGCCGCTCGATGGTAAGGAGAGGGTCGACGGTTCGAGTCCGTCAGAGGGCTTCGAGAAGCGCCTGCAAAGCGGCCGGAGCCTACTCGGGGGTTAACCCCAGGCGGGGACGCCGGGGGGCACCGTGGCCGCCGGACTTCGGCGCGGGCAGCCTGCGATCATCACTGCAAGAACGGAGGCACCGATGCTCGCACGGCTTTTCCGCCCGCTCGTTCAGGGCGACACCTACCGGTCGCTCGTCTTCCTCGCCGCTGCCGCGCCGGTCGGCGCGCTCGCGCTGGGCCTGCTGATCGCCGGCTGGGTGTCGGCCGGTCTGCTTGCGATCACCCCGCTCGTCGTCCCGATCCTGATCGGCTTCCGCGGCGCGGTCGGCATGCTTGCCCGGGCCGACGCGGCCATCGGGCGCTCACTGCTCCACACCGAGGCGCGCCCGTCGGTCTCGTCGGGGGGCGCCGGCTTCTGGAGACGGGGCAAGGCGGTGATCGTCGATCCGGCCTTCTGGAAGCAGCAGGCCTACCTCGTCTCGCGGATGACGGTCGGGTTTGGACTCGCGGTCGGTGAGCTGACGCTCGTCGCGGCCGCGCTCGGCGCGCTCGCCTTCCCGATCTACTACCGCTGGTCGGACCTCGATTTCGGCTCGTGGCACGTCGACAGCTTTGCCCGGTCGCTGGTCATGGTCCCGATCGGCGTCGCCGGCCTCGTGGCGGCGGCCCACCTCGCGCGGGCTCTCGGAGCGGTGTCGGCTTGGATGGTCCGAGGCTTGCTGACCGAGGGGGAAAG